>OIWK01003284.1_pt1 | contig 11465 bp, 9 predicted proteins | sample 1587401 | NCBI WGS metagenome assembly OIWK01 (sample SAMEA3888911, study PRJEB22519) | human gut metagenome | biome: human gut; feature: human-associated habitat; material: faeces | place: Denmark | collected 2009
GCTGGTCCACGCTTCTATTACAGCGACTTACGCTTCGGCGTAGGCCGCTGTTTTTAGTTTCTGCGTAAACAATGCGTAAACAAAATGTTTGAGTTAGGGTGTTTACGCAATGATGCTCTGTGATATTCAGCAACCATATAATCAAAACAATAAGTCCCATCGACATATAGTATATATGCGGATGGGACTTTAATCGTTAAAGGTCAAATTCAAAAGTCTTGTTTGGCGCAAATAAAACTAAGCCTTCATAAGATGGATGTGCGGTGTCGTATTTGCCATAATAATCCGACTCATAAATTTTCATGCAGTATTTGCCTGATGCCACATTGCTGAGTTTGAAACTTACATCGTATCTGCAATAACAATCGGCTTCCATTGTCGGGTCCGGAGTATACGGTATCAACACTATGGCGATTTCTCCGTCATTAGTTTTTACAGACGAACGGAATTCATTCACAATGCAATTAGCTTCAAGGTCTGTGAACTTGAAGGTCGCCACCCCATTCTTATCAACGGAAATAGACACTTGGGGCTTCTTTTCCATTTCACTTCTGTAATACTCAGGTCGACTCTCTTTTGCAGAGAAAGACCTTGTACACCCAGTATTAACGATGTCGCTCAGTCTAACAGGCTCTGTTGCATTTTGTTCAGACGAGCAAGAGGCCAACATGAGTGCTGATAAGACACATCCGAATAATGTTGTTTTCATAAATCTTCCATTTTATATTAATGTTCGTATATTCTCTATCAAAGAGTAGGTGTGAGTTAGGTGTTCCAATGAAGATAGCACTCGCATATCGTTTTCAGAAACTTTTGTGCTTCTATCAATAAGAGGCGACAAAAGTTCAAAAGACTGCATGACGAGAGTATTACCATGTAAACCTAACGCCGAAAGGTATTGTGAAAGAGAACGGATGCTCAGTCCAAATTGTATGGATAGAGCTGCCGTTTGGCACATACCAGTTGAATGAAGGTTCAATATAGACACCCCACTTAGGAGCGAACTTATATTGCACTCCAATGCTTGTGCCAATGCTCCATTGCAGTGAAGGTGTGAAATGCCAATTATTCATATATGGCGTAGTATTTCCAACAATATACCTTTCGCTGGTTTTACCGTATATAGGTATATGCAAAGCACCGCCAAGCGAAGAATAAACTGACCAGTTCTTGACATCAAGCCATTTATACGACATTTGCAAAGGTATTCCCAAATAATGCACCTTTTGGTTTCGATTGATGTAATATGCACCTTCGCCTAACGTGAAGTCGGACTTTAACAGAGAATACAGCAAGCCTGTTTCCAAGTTCCAATTATTCCCCAATGATTTTGTTACCGAGAGACCAAAGGTAACTGGCTTGTCGTGGTGTTCATGTTCCTCGATCTTCCCCATATTATTTTGGGCAATATCCATCAGAGCTTTGTCTTTCTTCGACATATCATCATGCGCATTCTGTTGCAGATAATGATAATAACCCTCCCAAGTTGAGAATGTTCCAGGGCCTGAAGGTTGAGGTCCATCAATATCACTACTAGTATTACCCACAAACAGCTTGTAAGCATTTTGAGCCAAAGCTGAGCCAAGAGAACCCGCTGCAAGCAACTGCCATTGATGCTTTTTGCTTGTTTGCTCATTGTCAGCAAGGTAATGCTCTGTTTCTATGCAAGGTTGTTTGCATGTATCTGGCAGAATGCTATCATTATTTTCTACGGCCACCAACTTATGTTGTATGGAATCCTTTGGAGTATATATGCTATCATTTGATGGAATTTCCTCAGGAAAATAATGGATGATACACCGTATTGATTACAGCGTATTTCTGCAACTGAATTTGCAGAAGCCACATTCGCTGCATTATTAGGGGCTTTGTTTTCTACTTGCCTAATTATATTTTTCTTTTCACTGGCTATATTGATTTTTTGTATTTCCTCCTTACCTCTGTCTTTGAGCAAATATATGACAAGAGGAGTGCATACCAATACAAATATAACAATCCCCATCCCCCTTCTGTTAATCATCTTACGCAACAAAGCCTTTGCCCTTGACAATTGAGAAGAAGAACTATGCGGCTCAATGCCCAATTTTTCGGCTATTTCTTGATGCGAATAACCTTCTATAACAGACATTCTAAACACTCGCCCATATCCTTTAGGCAATTGGTCTATCAACTCATGTATTTCCTTTTCTGCCAATAGCGAATCGGAGGATAAGATACAACCTATCTCCAATTCTTCTTCCATCGTACTTGAAAAGGGAACAAATGGCATCTTTCGTTTCTGTGCCAGATGTTTCAAAGCAACATTCTTAGTAATTGTAGCCACCCATTCTCCAAACTTTGAAGTATCTCGGAGTTGGAAGAGAGAATAATAAGCACGAATAAACGCCATTTGGACGAGGTCATTCACTATGTCCTCGTCCTCATTGGTTATATTGACACATACATTTCTCATCATCGGAGCGTATGTTTCATATAATGTTTCCAGAGCAACATTGTCTCCTTCTTTTATTCGTTCTATCAGGTCTTCTATATCCATGTTTAGTACAAATGAATTTGCGCTTTCTATACTAAGATAATCCATTACGGAAAATGACTGCATGAACAATAGTTAATAAGATATAAATTATAAGCTAATCTTCATTTCTTGACATCATATTAGACATGTCATAGAAATGGCGAGTAAGGATTTCCTTATTCGCCTTTCGGTGGTCTTCAAGAAGTTTGGACTCATCGCCAATGAGTTTCTTTCTGTTATCTGTCAGTTTCTCAATGTCGGCATCATCAACCTTAGCCTTGAATTTTATATATTTCACTTTGGCAATAAAGCTATCAATGGCTTTAGTAACCGCATCTGCTTTATCGGTGACTTTATTCAAGTTTTCCTTGGCTTCCTGCAAAGAACCAGTTGCCGTTTCAATACTTGATTTTGCCGAAGCCAAACTATTACCAGCATCCTTGTAGGCTTGAAGCTGTTGGTCAAATAAAGGCGAAATACAATTATAAAGAGGAACTAAAATGGACAAATGTTCATGATGCCACCTATAAAGTATATTCAGAGCTGATAGACTGGTTTTTTATGAACGATTTGGAATTTAGAACGGTAGTAGTGGATAAATCACAAATAGACGAATCCCGAGCAGACTACACATTTAACGATTTCTATTTCAGAATGTATTTCCAACTATTACATAATAAAGTTGATTTTCAGAATACCTACAACGTATATTTAGACATTAAAGATACGTGTAGTTCAGAGAAACTCGAAACATTAAATCGAATCATGAGCTACAATTCGTCTATTGAAAGACTTCAATTCATACGTTCACACGAAAGCGTATTTATACAACTCGCGGATGTATTAATGGGAGCAATTAATTATAATTTGCGTATTGAGAAAGGAGATGTTTTGGGAAAAGTCGTTGCTAAGCGGAAGTTAATAGACAAAATTAAAAAGCATAGTAACATCTCATTAAACACAACAACACCATTATCAAGGAAAAAGTTTAACTTGTTTTTCATCTCATTAAAGTAGTATATGGGCGGATTCAACATATTAAAAACATATCCTGAATTATTGGAGATATTAGGTCTTAGCGAAACTGAAAGATATCATGACTTACAGGCTATCTTTAAAAGAGACATTGAAGACAATTCATGTTTTGCGTTTCGCAATAGGCGTATTTATCCAATAAAAGCACAAGGAGAAGCAGATATGGGACGGTTGTTCAAGCATTTGACTTGTGAAGAAATTACAGTTGAATGCGAAGATGGAACTAAATACCCCAAGCGCGTATTTGAGTTTGCACGTTCTCAAAGGTTGCATTGGATAAATCATCACATAAAAGAAAAAACGCCTTTAAACATAGATGTGTTCACTGTAGAAGAGAAAGATTCAAAAAAGCGCAAGGTCAAAAAGACATATATTTATGATACTGTTGAAAAATATGTTATAGTTTTGGAGCAACAAAGAACTAATGCTTTCTATCTTCTTACAGCATATCATCTTAATAAAGAATACGGGGAGAAGGCTCTTTTAAAGAAAATGAAGAAAAGAATATCTACCCCCATATAAAACGCAAGACCCGAGATGCATCAAAGGCAATCGGGTCTCGAAACTCTTTCTAATTATAGATGAGCGATGCAAAGTTACGATGTTTTGTTTGTTTTACCAAAGAAACAAAGAAGTAATTTCAGAATTTAACTTTTCACATGACTATTGTAGTCCTTTGTCATAGGCCCCAATAATCTATCTATCTGTTCTGCGTAAACAAACTATTTAAGTCATAGGAATTCTATGAAATGGAACGAAATATCATTCTTGCGTAAGCGACTGATATTCAACATACTTCATTAAAATAGAATATCATGAAAAATCATTCTGTTGGTCTCATAATCTGGATGTTTCTGGTTTCTTCCCTACGGTCAGAGGGTCTTCCTTCAGCCAACAAATCTCAAGCCCAGGCTGGTCCACGCTTCTATTACAGCGACTTACGCTTCGGCGTAGGCCGCTGTTTTTGGCTTATTGGTGAGGCTTCCGTGTGTTTTGTTGGTGACTAAATTATTCAGTTCTGATTTTGATAAATTCAATTCATTACTATTTGATGATGACAAAAGATGAAAGGCAAAATGATTTTTTAACCCAAATCGGTCATTGGAAAAAGCTTCTTGTCTTTTTCTAATGACCGATTTGGGTTTATGAATATTGGTACATTATCATAATAATATTGACCACCTGATTATATCAGCCTATTGAATACCAGATTATCTGATGATTACCTTCATCGTCTTGTTACCACGCTTCACGATGTTGACACCCTTCTTGAGATTGCTGAGTCTGTGACCTTCCAAGTCGTAATACTCAGGTTTTCCCTCTGCAGTGTTTTTTATCAGTTCGATGGCAGTAGATCCTTTAATATCGATTTTGTATTCATCTGCTGGGGTGCCAGTATTTGTACATACCTTCATATAAGCACGGAAACCATTCGAACTATAATCCATACTTCTTGTATATGCCGACATCTTTGTAGCTTTCACCAGTTTGTCGCCATTTATCACGAAGCATTGGTCGTCATCATTGCCGAACGTCTTATGAGTATAGTGTCCCACTAACTTACAATTATCCACAAGCATGCTGTCCTGCCGTTCCCTGACAATCATTTTGTCGTTTTCTGTAATGTTGATGCTTGTGGCTCCTTCATTCATCTTGATGATGACTGGTGTTCCGGCGGTGATGCAATCTGTTATCTCTTGCAATTCCACAACATCGCTTTTTACAGAGAGAAGAGTGAAAGCTCGGAAGTTCTTGTTTGCAAGCGATACTTCGAACGGCAGGCAGAGCGTTTCCCATGTAGCTCCCTCATTCAGCTCGCTGCTGTAGGATACTGCATTAGTCTCAAATGGAGTGTATATTACAAAGTCCTTGCTGTCAGTGAGGGCGAGATTATCTACGCTCAGAGTTTCTCCGCACAGAGGGAATATTTCATTTCCAATCTTGTAATAGGTCTTGAAATATCCATTGTGGTAGTTTGCCATCGCCATGTCGTTTTGTTGTCCGTTGTAAGATACAGCGCCTTCCAATGCTTTACACATATTAAACATACTTTTACCCTCCGTCACATTTGTCGTAACGAATTTGTCACTGACATAGATTGTGGCGAGCTTAGAGCAATTGTAGAACAACATTCTCATTGATTCTACGTTCTGAGTGTCAAAGTTTGAGAGGTCAAGCGTTGTGATGCCAGAACAGCATGCGAACATTCCGCCCATGCTTTTCGCATTCCTTGTGTCAAAGTTAGAGACATCGAGTGTGGTGAGTCCAGAACAGTCGGCGAACATAGAACCTAAAATTGTCACGTTCTTTGTGTCAAAGCCTGAGACGTCGAGTGTGGTGAGAGCGGAACATTTATTGAACATGGCATTCATGTTCGTCACGTTCCTTGTGTCAAAGCCAGAGACATCAAGTGTGGTGAGACCGGAGCAACCGGAGAACATCTCCCTCATATTCGTCACGTTCTTTGTGTCGAAGCCCGAGACATTGAGCGTGGTAAGACCGGAACATTTATTGAACATACAATACATATCCGTCACGTTCTTTGTGTCAAAACCGGACACGTCAAGCGTGTAGAGCTTGGAGCAACCGGAGAACATAGTCCCCATAGTCGTCACTTTCCTTGTGTCAAAGCCTGAGACATCGAGATCGGTGAGTGATGAGCAGTTGCGGAACATAGCACCCATGTCCGTCACTTCTGTAGTATTCAGGTTGTTGATACCTTCAATGTTTTTCAGATTAGTGCATCCAAAGAACCAGCACATGCAGGTCACAGGTCGTGCTTTCGCAAATGAATCGTCAAATATTACTTTCTGGATTGCAACATCGTGTTTTGTTACCCACATAGGAATAGTCCTGCCCTCATTCAGCGAGTAGGCTCCATCAGGCTTGCTTGCCTCGTACTTGAATGTAAGCACACCATTGCTTGGGTCAAACACAGCAAAGGCAGTCTTGGGAGTATCGTCACCGCCTCCGCCTTCACCTTCATTCATTTCCACTATAGTACCGAAGTCGCGCCAGTAGTAGGCTTCAGCGTAAGCCTCACGCGAACCCTTGGGTACATGTAGCGTACATGTGGAGTAGTTTAGATTTTGAAATCTGTATTCATTTAGTCTATAAGGCTTTTCTCTATATGAGTATAGATGCATTATGTGACAGTCTGCAAATACGTGATTACCCATTATGGAAGGAAAAAATGGTATATGAAGTTCTTCCAAACTGGTGTTAGCGATAATACCATCACCAAGGTTTTTTATTCCTTCAGGTAATCTAAAGTATTTTAGAGACGTGCAAGAGGCAAATGCATTGGTTTGAATATTTTCCAATGTGTTCGGTAGGTCTATTCTCTCCAAGGAACTGCATTCTTGGAATGCGCCCCAACCTACATAATTTAGAGATTTTGGAAGTACGACATTCTTAAGCGAAGAACAACCAGCAACAAAATACGATGGCAAATCGGTAATTCCCTCTGGTATTTCCAGTGAAGTGAGCGATTCGCATTTACACAATGCGCGGTTTTCAATTGTTTTTAGAGTTTTTGGAAGCACGACATTCTTAAGCGAAGAACAACCTTGAGCAAATGCCTTTGGCAAAGTCGTAATACCTTCGGGTATTTCCAGTGAAATTAGCGATTTGCATCCCTCGAATGTAGATGATTCTAACTCCTGCAGTTTCGGAAGTTTGAATTCTTTTAGTTTGCTACAATTTTGAAATGCGCCTGATCTTATCTTCGTAATATTATCAAATTTAATTATTTCTTCTAATTCAGAGCATTCATAAAAAGCGGCAAGTTCTATGGATGTTATGCTGTAAGGTAGCGTTATTTTTTTTAATGAGTGGCATGAGGCAAACATATATTCACCTATTTCGTCATTATGTGTATAGATATTGTACACTCTTCCTGATAAATTGCCTTCACAATAGGTCATTCCACCTTCGCGGATATGCGCATCCGAGAGGTCGATAATCTGCAGGTTTGACTTTATATTCTCCTTTTCCACAAAAGGCTTTCTACCTACGCCCAGCAATTCGCGTAGATATAATATGTCTGTACCATCGATGGCTCCTACTATTTTGAGATTGGTAATGCGTGGAGCGACGGCTTCATCAATCAGTTCCGATAGATACTTTCCATCGGTAATTGTCACTGTCACTTGATCTTTAATCAAATTACCGGTATCTGCATAGGCTGTGCTGCCGAATAACGATAGCAATGCGCAGACTAATGTACATAAAAAGTTGAATCGTTTCATAGGCGTTTGTTTTTTGTGTTAATAAAATAGTGAACTATATTCCATCAATAGATAGCATTTTGAAGAACGTGGTAAAGTTAGTAAATATTTATGAATTAAGCATATATTAAGCCGTTTTTCTAATGATGATCATTAGAAAATGACAAGCTGGTCCACACTACTATTACAGCGACTTACGCTTCGGCGTAGGTCGCTGTTTTTTATACAGAAAGGCATTTCCTATACTTTGCACTTTTATACTAATTGTCATTATTCCAATATCGCTGACCCCGCACCCCTTTGCTGTGAAGCTTCATTATTTTGTTTTACTTGTTTGCCGAAACCGAACACATAAGTAACGCTCAGTTTTATGTGGCAATGGCTATCCACGCCATAACCAGACTGCTTTCGGTCGAAATACCTGCTGTTCATCTCATTGCTTGAGTTCTTCCAACTCCATGTGAATGGATTTGCAATCTGTGCCAATACATTCCATGATGAGTTTCCCCATCCTATACTCAAGGAGTAGGTCTCTTTATGTTTAGTCCATAATCCATTTATTTCACTTCCCGGTGCACTCTTGTCTGAGAAATATTGAGCACCTATATTCCATCCACCGAAATACCAATAAGCTTGCAGTGAGTAGTTCACATCTACATGATCCGAGTTGAAAGGTTCGCCGTTATGACAGAAAGGCACTGCTATCTGTCCTGCAATCTGCAATCTGTTTTGTAGCAGCCTCACTCGTCCGTAGGCTCCCGTTGTCAATGATGTGAAACCGCCCATAGGCTGTTCTATCGTTCGTAATATTCCGGTTGAGGATGGTGTATATACAAAGGCGTATCGGTCGCGTACCGACCATGCAGTGGCATAGACTGAAAAGCTGATACTGTTGTTCGGTATGCAGGTGTAAGTTATGCCATAGTCGAAACTCTTGTAGGGCTTAAGGGCAGGATTGCCGGTATAGCTCATCAACGGGTTTGACTGTACAACAGCTTCGCTACGGTAAGACGAGAGTGGCACGGAGGTCATGTAATGAAATACGGCTGAGATATAATTCTTATTGTTGAACGAGTACTGAACCGATGCGTCTGCCCAAGGCTGGGTGGAATGTTCGATGGTTTGTCTATACTTCGAGTGGTCGTAATTGTATCCCACACCTAAATATATATAATATTTGTTCTTTGAAAATGAATAACCCAATCCCGGACCTATACGGTATGTAGTGAGTCGGTCGTACATGTCTGTAGTTCCTGAATATCTTGTCGAAGCTCTGTAAAACAGACCCTGACAGAAGATCTTCAGGTTTCCATAGTTGCCGAACGAGTGGTTGAACTGCAGTCTGGCGCGGATGGAATGAGAATCGTCCTCGGCATAATTTGGAAATTCAGCAGTCCCTTCTCTATAAAGGTTTGATTGCCGAGAATGGGTATATGAGTAGACGGGGTAGAAGTTGATTGTATTTCTCTTTCCCAGGATGAAATTCCAGTTGCCCGAATATGACAGAGAGTTCTGACGCATGGCTTCATTCTTGTCGAAACTGATCAAGTCTATATTGTCGGGATTAATGCCGACAGTTCCCGTAGTGTTATTGATAGGCGTATGGTCGAAAGCTGCTCCGACAATGTTGCTGATAGTGATTTTATCGGTATTGTAGACAACTTTCAGGGTAGGCCACAATAATCTGTTGTGTCTGTCGGCAGCTATGACCGATTCTGTCCGTCTGAATGTCTTTTCCGAGCCGTCATTCTGAGGAAGTCGGTAGGTTTCAAGGCTTTCTGCGAAATCATGTGTCGATTTACTATACGAAGCCCCCAATCCCAAATCAAAGGTGAATCTCTTTGACTGGAATTTACCAAAAAGGTTAATCTGACCGTCATTGGCTATAAAGCGTTCCGAGCCTAAAGTCTTTAAATATCCTCCATATTCATACCGTTTCATGACAAAGTTCACGACATGTGCATTACCAAGAAATCTTGGGTCGGATGGATAGTCGTAATATTCAACCTTTTTGACATCAGTAGTCCTCATATTCTTTAAATCGTCTGTAGAAGCAGGAAGCCAGTCGATGAACACTCCCACTGACTTGTTGCTTACGGTATTTATTGTGGTACCTGCTCCAAGTGCCAACTGAGGAATAGCCATGCGGTTAAGCAAATCTATTCCGCTTTGTGAGGCATTTTTCTGTTTTAAAGTAGGAAAATATGTTGAGACAGAGGCTGAGATGTTTTGTTGATCAGCCTCAACCACTACCTCCTTTAATTGTATTGATAAAGAGTCGTTTGTTTTTACTTGTGCATCAAGAGTAAGGCAAAAACTTATACTGCAGAATAGCAAAAGCACTGTTTTGGTTAAGAGATATTTCATAAGCATTCTAAATATTGTTTCAATCTAATATCTTCCTTTTGGGGTGGTTTATTAGACTAACGTATAAGGTATAGAATTATGAATAGTTATTAACTGTTTTTAAGTATAATGTATCTAACAGTTCTCTTTAAAAAACGTATTTTTGCCATTAACAAAGACAAATGGTATTTCCGATAACAATAAGTGTGATATGTTATGAAGAAACCGATAGCTTTTTTAATATTCTTGTTGGCAGCAATGCAGGGGGCAACGGCGCAAGAAGTGCTGGGGCAGCAAATACCATTGCCTTTAGCTGATGACTATAAAAATACGGAGTTCCATCCTGTCGCGCCTTCCTACTCGGACATTCTAATGATGAAGGCGTTGTCTTCTTCCGAACTTCTTGCCATGCCTAAAACACCACTTACGCCTATGCCGTTCGCTACAGAGCCACCGCTTGCCTACAAATATGACGCAAGCCATTCAGGGGCGATGTCGACAAAGATTTCAAAAGACTTGAAGTTTACTGCCGTTGGAACATACCGCAGTTACATAGGACTGATGGATGTGCAGTCGGTAAGTGGCAACATGCAATATAGCTTTGGAGCAATTAATATGCAGGGTGCGCTTATTGCCAACCGCTATCACTACTATAGGGGCATCATCTCGCAATACGGCATATCAGGACAGATAGTCTATAGCTTCAACCCAAATCTTTCAGCCACCATCTTTGGCACCTATTATAATACCAATCCATTCATCAGTATGGCGGCATTTCCATTCGTGCCTACAACAAGCTATGGTGGATATATGACCGTTGGCAACAACAACTTCTATATGAACCTTGGCGTTGAACGCCGCTATAATACGTTCGAACACAAAATGGAGACAGTGCCTATCATTTCTCCTGCGTTCAAGATATCAAATAAAGTTACCGTCGAACTGCCATTGGGCGACCTTGTGAAGCATGTTGTTGAGGATGTGGTTATGAAGAATCGCTGAACAGTGGGTTGATAGTATAAACAAGCTATTCCTATTTTGCTCAATATGAATGAGTGAAGTCTGTCTTCCTCCTACAGCGTGAACTTATATCCCGCCGTAATATACACAGCATGGTTGCGTGCCGAAGGTGAGTCAACCGTGGTGACCCAAGGGTCGTTTGACTTTAGGTTAATGGCCTTTCTGAATTCGAAGCAATATGAGGCATCAAGAGTTATGTGTCTCCACTCATAGCTCAAACCAAAGGGTATGCCTGCCACGATGTTGCGGAGGCTGCTGCTTACATTCTCCGACTTCTTCTCCTTGTACGTCTCCCATAGATACATTGATGATGTGCCGTC
>OIWK01003290.1_pt1 | contig 11458 bp, 7 predicted proteins | sample 1587401 | NCBI WGS metagenome assembly OIWK01 (sample SAMEA3888911, study PRJEB22519) | human gut metagenome | biome: human gut; feature: human-associated habitat; material: faeces | place: Denmark | collected 2009
CCTTACACAACTCTTCAAGGGCACTGTGGACACCAGTACGGAGGTTTTCACCATAGAACTCACGCCTGCGGAGTTTACAGACCGGATGGTGCTGTTCCGTTTCTCGGAAAAACTGGGCGTAGTGGACAATGACGATTTATCCGGCGAGCCGGTTTACCTCTCTTTGAAAAACATGAATACCCTCCCCCAGCCCGTCGTGGACGAAAAGGCTGCAAAAAAGAAAGGTAAAATGGAGGAAGGAGTATATTATAATGTACCTGAACGAGTGGCGGTCAGCGTATTCAATGCTTCCAGAGAGTTCTGCAAAGGGGAGTTCCCCATGGGGCAATTCGGCCATGTGGAAATCCTGAGTAATGTGCTCTTCGACAAGAAAACCACCACCCAAGTCACTTTCTACCCCAGCAACGGAGCCATCAAACAACTGACGGACAACGGCGAGGAAAACTGAAAACCTACTAAACATGCGATAAGCATAAAAAAAGGGCTGCCCGAAAGCAGCCCTTTAACTTTTATATGTCGTACGACGGATTACAACTTGTTGTCAGAACCCAAAACGTTGACAATCTTGTGCTCGTACAATTTCTTCATGTTGTCGCGAGCCGGACCCAAATATTTACGCGGGTCGAACTCTGCCGGCTTCTCAGCAAATACCTTGCGAACAGCAGCCGTCATAGCCAGACGAGAGTCTGAGTCGATATTGATTTTGCAAACTGCACTCTTGGCAGCCTTACGCAATTCGTCTTCGGGGATACCGATAGCTGCTTCCAACTTGCCACCGTATTTGTTGATGGTGTCTACTTCTTCCTGAGGAACAGATGAAGAACCGTGCAGTACAATGGGGAAGCCCGGAAGCTCCTTCATTACGCCGTCCAATACATCGAATGCCAAAGGAGGAGGAACCAAACGGCCTGTAGCGGGATCAACGTGGCACTGTTCGGGTTTGAACTTATATGCACCGTGAGAAGTACCGATAGAAATAGCCAAAGAGTCGCAACCGGTCTTGGTTACGAAGTCAACTACTTCTTCAGGACGGGTGTAGGTGTGATGTTCAGCCACAACGTCGTCTTCTACTCCGGCCAATACGCCCAACTCACCTTCTACGGTTACGTCGAATTGGTGAGCGTATTCTACGACTTTCTTCGTCAAAGCCACGTTCTCGTCATACGGAAGGTGAGAACCGTCGATCATCACTGAAGAGAAACCTGAGTCGATACAGCTCTTGCAAGTTTCGAAAGTATCTCCGTGGTCAAGGTGAAGAACGATTTCAGGTTTTGCACAACCTAATTCTTTTGCATATTCTACAGCACCCTGAGCCATGTAACGCAACAAAGTAGCGTTAGCATACTGACGAGCACCTTTTGAAACCTGCAAAATAACCGGAGATTTTGTTTCTACTGCAGCTTTGATGATAGCCTGCATCTGTTCCATATTGTTGAAGTTGAATGCAGGAATTGCATATCCACCTTTGATAGCCTTAGCAAACATATCTCTAGTGTTTACCAGACCTAAATCTTTGTAATTAACCATTGTTCTAATATTTATAATTGTTAGTGAATTAAATTCCACTGCAAAAGTAATCATAAATGCGCTAACTATGGCAAGTTCACACCAAAAATATCTCATAAAAAATGATTTTATTAACTATTTTCTTCACTAAAACATACAAACTGATTATATTGTAATGTCTACCTTACAATACTATAAAAGAAGAAAATAAGGCTTTTAGAAGAAAAAACAGCCCGAAGTTTTTTCTATTTCAAAGAAAAGCAGTATCTTTGCGGTCCAAAATGGACCATTACACCCAATATTGTTTACCAGACAAGTAAAAAAAAATAATAACAATAAAATAATATACAGAAATGAAAAAAGGTATTCATCCTGAAAACTATCGTCCCGTAGTATTCAAAGACATGTCAAACGGTGATGTATTTTTGTCACGTTCAACTTGTAGCACAAAAGAAACCATCGAATTCGAAGGTGAAACTTATCCGTTGGTAAAACTGGAAATTTCTAATACATCACACCCGTTCTACACTGGTAAATCCAAGTTAGTAGATACAGCTGGTCGTGTAGACAAGTTCATGAGCCGCTACGGCAACCGTATGAAAAAGTAATTTGTAACTTATACATAAGTTCCAAAATAAAAGGCTGCAACCCGATAAGTTTGCAGCCTTTTATTTTATCATACGTATCCACCTTTATTTCAAAGATACATCATTATACTTTCCCCCCTTCCATTCATACACTACAGGTTCTTTCCTGATGTATACAACCAATTTTTCCCGTTCCGTCTTTGCCAGATAATCCGGAGTAGTATAAGTAAAAGAAATAATAGGTTTGTCTTCTGATAAAGTGGCTTTCACCAAATCCATATCCGCCTTCTCTCTAATCGCGGCATAAGCCTCATCGGTCAGCGTATCCACCGGCAGATAAAAAGCCCCGACGGAGGGAAGCTGAATAAAATCCTCCTTCGCCAGCTGCTGCCAGTCCGTATTATAAAAACGAACTTCACTATCACAAGCCGGACCGCAAACAGTATTCACTACACAAATCACCTTTACAGAATCATTCAAGGGTAACAGTTTCATTTCCATAGAACTACTTCCGGTGGTTTGCAGAAACAAATAATCAGCCGTCAGTCTTTTCAGTTCAGATACTTTGCCAAAACGATTTTTCACTTCCGCTTTCATATTGCTTGCCAGAAAATCCACACAATCCTCACGATTTACCTTTGTCAATAAAGGAGCCACCGAATCGGGCATGGCAATAAAAAGAGTTTTCATATCCTGAGCGTACAATGAAAGCCCACATAACAGCATACCTATTACAAACAATGTCTTTTTCATCACATTTTCAAATTAAAATCCTCCAAAGATACATATTTTGTCAGCTTATTCCCAACCGCATTATATTTTTTTCTATTTTTGTCGGACTGATAACCAACTAAACAGGAAATGCTATGTATTTACACAAAGAGTTAGAGACCCTGACACGACCCGAAATTGAGAAACTACAATTGGAACGACTGCAAAAGACTGTCCGCCATTGCATGAATTCCCCTTTCTATAAACAACGGTTTGCCGAAAATCATCTGAGTCCGGAAGATATCCGTTCATTGGATGATTTACAGAAAATCCCGTTTACCACCAAACAAGATCTACGTGACACTTATCCTTTCGGACTGGCGTCCGTACCTTTGGAAAAAACAGTCCGCCTTCACTCATCCAGTGGAACAACCGGAAATCCCACTGTCATTCTGCATACCCAAAAAGACCTTGACGAATGGGCTAATGCAGTGGCCCGTTGTCTTTATATGGTAGGATTACGTCCGGGAGATATTTTCCAGAACTCTTCCGGCTATGGAATGTTCACCGGCGGGCTGGGCTTTCAATATGGTGCTGAAAGGCTGGGAATGCTGACTGTACCTGCCGCTGCCGGAAACACCAAACGCCAGTTGAAATTCATCTCCGATTTCGGAACCACCGCCTTGCACGCCATTCCCAGTTACGCAGCCCGTATGTACGAGGTAATGCAGGAAATGGGGATTGATCCGCGTCGTGACACCAAATTGAGAACATTGATCATAGGAGCGGAACCTCATTCCGAAGAACAACGCCGCCGCATCGAAGATATGCTGGGTGTAAAAGCCTACAACTCTTTCGGCATGTCCGAAATGTGCGGTCCCGGTGTGGCTTTTGAATGCCAGGAACAAAACGGATTGCATATATGGGAAGACTATTATATCGTAGAAATCATCGACCCCGACACATTGGAACCTGTGCCCGAGGGTGAAGTGGGCGAACTGGTACTGACCACCATCAACCGCGAGGCGATGCCGTTATTGAGATACCGTACCCGTGATCTGACCCGCATTCTGCCGGGGGAATGCCCCTGCGGCCGCCATCACAAACGTCTGGACAGAATGAAAGGGCGCAGCGACGATATGATTATCCTGAAAGGGGTCAATATCTTCCCCATTCAGATTGAAACGATTTTATTGCAATTCAAAGAATTGGGCAGTGACTATCTGATCACACTCGAAACCGCCGAATCTAATGACGAAATGACTGTAGAAGTGGAATTGAGCCAACTGTTCACCGATGACTATGGACGCCTGCAAGCATTGACCCGGGAAATTACCCGCCAACTGAAAGATGAGATATTGGTTACCCCACGTGTGAAACTGGTACCCAAAGGAGCACTGCCTAAATCGGAAGGTAAAGCAGTCCGTGTGAAAGACTTACGTAAAACCTTTTAAAAAATAAGTTTATGACTATACAACAATTATCCGTCTTCATCGAAAACAAATCGGGGACACTACAGAAAGTATTGAACTTATTGAAAGAAGCAGGCATACAGTTGATTGCCTCTACCATTGCCGATACAGTAGAGTATGGTATTTACCGTATCATCTGCTCGGAACCCAAACGCGCATACGAGACGCTGAAAGAGGCAGGAATCTCCGTGGCACTCTCCGATGTGTTCGCCATCACACTAGACAATCAGCCGGGGCGGGCGGCAGACGCCATCACCATTTTCAGTGAAGCCCAAATAGGCATTACTTATCTGTATTCCTTCCTGTTAGGAAATAAAGGCATCTTGATTTTCCGGACAGACAATCCGGACAGAGCAAGGGAAGTGATTATTCTTAATAATCTCTCTTTTGTAGCCGAAAAAGATTTATCAACACTGATTTAAAGTATTCCTTGTAGGGGCGGAGCTGCGTGTCCGCCCCCACAATTATCCTCTGCGTTTCAAGAAATCCGTAGGACTTTCTCCGAAATATTCCTTGTAACACTTGGTAAAATAAGAAGGAGATGTAAAACCTACCTCATACGTTATCTCGGATATGGTTTTCTCAGAAGAAGCCAACAAAGAAGCAGCTTTCTTTAATCTGGCAATACGCACCAGTTCATTGGGAGAATAATTGGTAAGTGCCTTAATCTTACGATAAAGCTGCACCCTGCTTAATCCCATCTTACTGCCTAATTCTTCCACACTTAACTCAGAATCTATCAAATTTGCTTCTATCAGCTCTCTGAAGCGCTCCACAAATCCTTTATCCACCTCGCTTACAGACTCTTTAGACAAAGTAATCTTATCTCCGAAAAACTGTTTCAACCGCTTATGGTTATCAATCAGATTCCGAAGACGCACCAGTAACAATTTGGAATTAAAAGGTTTGGAAATATAAGAATCCGCTCCACATTCAAACCCCTGTATCCGCTGTTCATCCAAAGAACAGGCAGTAAGCAACATCACCGGAATATGAGAAGTCTGTAATTCCATTTTCAGCTTCCTGCAACATTCCAATCCGTCCATCACCGGCATCATCACATCACAGATAATGGCATCAGGCACATATTTCATAGCTTTCTTTAATCCGGCATGTCCGTCGGCAGCCTCTATCACCGTATATTCCTCTTTCAATAATGATTTCACATAGCCACGTACATCCGCATTATCGTCAATTATCAAGATGCATTCCTTATTCTCATCCGGAAGCCGTTCTTCTGTTTCCGTTTCCTCCAATTCCTCCACCACCGTCGGCTGTGTAGTGTGCGGTTCCTGTATCCGATCTACAGACTGCTCCTCCACTATCTCCATAGGAATATCCACCGTAAACACTGTTCCTTTTCCTTCCACACTGTCCACCGTTATCACCCCGCCGTGCAACTCGACAAAAGCCTTTGCCAAAGCAAGACCAATACCTGAGCCCGCATGGTTCACATCCATCTGATAAAAGCGGTCGAAAATATGCCGGATGTGCCGGACAGAGATTCCCGAACCGGTATCAGCAACTACCAGACGGACATATCTTCTATTTTCCTCCTTTATTAAAGTAGAAAGTGTGACAGTGATAGTTCCATTCTCCGGGGTAAACTTAAACGCATTGGACAACAAATTAAAATAGACACGTTCCATCTTTTCGGCATCCAACGCCATCAGACAGTCTGTCCGGTCATCGTTCACGTCCAGAACAAAATGGATATGCTTTCTCAAAGCCAATGTTTGAAATGCATGGCTCCATTCCTGTAATTGCGCACGCAGGTCCATATTGGTTCTCACCAACTCCAGTTTACCATTTTCATACTTACGGAAATCAAGAATCTGGTTGACCAGCCTCAACAGAATATTCACATTCTTATGTACCACTTTCAATAAGGATCGTTGCTTAGAGGTCAAGTCTTTATCCTCTAAAAGCTGTTCCACCGGATCGGCAACCAAAGTAAGCGGAGTACGGAAATCATGAGAAACATTCGTAAAGAAGACCAGTTTGGCATGAGTCGCCTCTTCCAACTGCTTGGAGAGGCTGATCAGTTGGTCGCGTTGTTCCTCCAATTGTTTCTTTTGACGGGATAACTCCATGTTCATCCGGTTCTTTGTCCAATACGCACGGACGATGATCGCCAATAAGGCAGCAAACAGTAACAGGATAATCAGACATGCATACAGAAACATGGTCTGGGCAGAGTATCTTGACCAATATTCGTCCACCTGATTATTCAGCCGTTCTATCTTTCCGTCCTGTTCGGCAATGTGGTCTGTCTGCAACTGCATGACACGGGCATTCGTTTTATCAACAAGGGCTGTTGATAACTTAGTATCCCGTTCATACGGACGCTTCTCCAAAATATCCATCGCCACCTGCATCACTTTATCTCCTCCGGTAGGGTAAATAAAAGTGGCATCCAACACTCCTTCCAGTACCTGCTCCACTCCATACCCCTTGCCAGGCAACGCATCAATACCGACAAACAACATTTCCTTTTCCAACTGTCGCTGTCTGGCCGACAAATAAGCCCCGACAGCCATGCGGTCATTTTGGGCAAAAACCAGATTTATATCCTTATTGTCTTGAAGTATGGAATCCATTTTCTCCCCAGCCACACTTTGCAGCCAGGCTCCGTCCACGCTGGCGGTAATTTCTATTCCAGGCTCTGCCTTCAAGGCATCCGCCAATCCTCTATGACGCTCCATAGCCGGAGTGGAACCTTCCAGTCCCGTTATCTCCAAAATCTTCCCTTTTCCACCCAAACGGTTCACAATATATTGTCCCACATCTTTGCCAATCTCACAATTATCAGCACCCACAAAAGCCGTATAACGGTCCGACAAAATCTTACGGTCAATTACCACAACAGGTATTCCCAGCCCGTATGCCTTCTCCACAACAGGAGTGACAGCCGCCGCCTCATTCGGAGCGACAATCAATAAATCAACTTTCCTGTCAATAAAATAGTTGATATCTTCTATCTGATTCCGGTTATTATCTTTCGCGGTACGGATCTCCACCTCCACCCCATCATAAAACAAGGCTTCACGTACAATTTCATGATTCATTTTATGCCGCCATTCGTCATCACTACATTGTGAAACACCAATGTAATAGCGCGTATGTTTCTGACTGCACGATGTCAGAATTCCCATAAGGCATAAAATCAAAAACAAAAGATGTTTTTTCATGTTCCTCAAGGTATTTATAGATAACAAAGATAAAAGGTAACCGCTAATAAAACAAACATCTGCAAGAGAAAGTAAAAAAAGAACATCGCGAAGAACCTGATTACATCTACTTTGTATTTACAGGTTCTTCGCGATACAGCCTCAGACAATATGATTTCCAATCCAATTTGAATGAGTATCCGCAACCATTAAAATTTAAATCAACTCATTCTTTAAACGAGCCGGCAACTCAGGCATAGCCCCGTTTTGCGTACATACGTATGCAGAAACCTCAACAGCCAGTTTATGCGCCTCGGCAACCGGCTTTCCCTTCAAAATAGCAGCTACAAAAGTCGCCGTGAACGAATCGCCCGCACCTACCGTATCGGCCACCTCCACCTTCGGAGTCTCTACAAATGAAATCTCACCCGGAGTAAAGACATAACTGCCATTGACACCACACGTTAAAATCAACATCTTCAGATTATATTTCGCCAACAGAATCCAGCATTTATCCTGCAAGTCTATGCCGGGATAACCGAACATACGGCTCACTGTGACCAACTCCTCGTCATTAATCTTTAAAATATTACATTTTTTCATCGAGTTGCAAAGAATCTCCTTCGTATAGAAACCTTGGCGCAAATTCACATCGAAAATTTTACATTGTCCTTCTCCTTCGGGCATCACATCCAGAAAACGGTTGATTGTTTCCCTTGAAACCACACTACGCTGTGCCAACGAGCCGAAACATACGGAACGGGTATTCTTTGCCAACTCTTCCAAAGCAGGTGTAAAAGGTATATTATCCCAAGCCACCCCTTCTTTTATATCATACATAGGTACCCCATTAGGGTCCAGTTCCACCTGTACGGTTCCTGTGGGATAAGGCACTTTCTCTATCTGATACTTCAAGTTCTTACCATCAAAATTCTCAAGTATCTCATTACCCAGCTTGTCATCGCCAATCGCACTGACCACCCGGCTGTCAAAACCGAATTGTGACACATGATAAGCGAAGTTTGCCGGAGCACCACCAATTTTCTTTCCTTCGGGCAGCACATCCCATAGTGCCTCACCCATTCCTACGATGATTTGATTCATGATATTATTTACTGTTTACAATTAAAATCATTTCTTTATTTTCAAGGTATACATCAACAAATAGATAACTCCGACAGTCATCACCGCCACAGCGCCACTCTGCCCCATGGCATCACCGGCAACTCCCATGGCCAACGGAAATACCGTACCGCCGAACAGCCCCATAATCATCAATCCGGAAACTTCATTTTTCTTTTCGGGCATGGCAAACAATGCCTGCGAGAATATAATAGAGAACACATTGGAGTTACCGAAACCAATCATGGCAATGCAAATATAAATAATTGTTTCCGAATGGAATATAAATAATCCCACCATTGCCAGCAACATGAACACGACACTGAGAGCAAAGAAAGACTTTGCAGAAGCCTTTTGCAAGATAAAGGCTCCGAGGAAGCAACCCACCGTACGGAAAATAAAATAAAGACTTGTTGCAAAACCGGCCTCAGCCAATGTCATATCCAAACGCTCCATCAAGATTTTAGGAGCCGTTGTATTCGTACCGACATCAATACCGACATGGCACATGATCCCAATGAAAGACAAGAGAATAAACGGTTTTCCCAACAAGGAAAAGCACGCTTTGAAGCCGGACGCTTTATCGGGTTTCTCTTCCTCAATAGGGGTCAGCCCCAACAACACGATGGCAAAAACGGCTATCACCATATAAACAGGAAATAATACCCGCCAGCCAAGCCCGAAAGTAGGAATAGCCTGCATCGCTCCCCACATGGCAATGTAAGGGGCAAGAAAGGAAGCAATAGCTTTTACAAACTGACCGAAAGTCAATGTACTTGCCAACTTTTCCCCCGCAATAATATTACTCAGCAACGGATTCAAAGAGGTTTGCATCAACGCATTACCGATACCCAGTAAAGAGAAAGAAATCAACATAAGCGTATAGCCGTCGCCGAATATAGGGAGCAGCAAAGAGGCAAAAGTGACAATCAGACTCAGAAGAACTGTCTTCTTACGCCCTATCTTATTCATCAGAATACCTGTAGGTACAGAGAAAATCAGGAACCAGAAGAAGACCAAGGAAGGAAATATATTGGCTTGAGAGTCTGTCAGATCCAGATCCGCTTTTACATAATTCGATGCAATCCCCACTAGGTCTACAAATCCCATGGCGAAGAAACACAGCATCACCGGAATTAATTTGGCATACAGATTTTTATTGCTATTCATGGCTTTATACTTAGTTTACAAACCTAACTTATATATTGTGAAATTTGAAATCTTCATCTCTCCTCCTTTACTATAAAAACGCAAAGAGTTATAAGGTTCATTCGGGAATACCAGATTAGTCATGGCAACGCGGCCACCGTCAACAAACAACTCCACACTTCCATTATCCACAAAAACTTGAATTTTATGTGCCTTCGCGGTGTTTATCGGAGCCCAAGTACCCAAAGCAAAATCATTTTTATAATTCACCGTAACCTCTTTATAACGAGCATAACTTTCTTCAGTATCCAAATCATGCGGTTTTACCTTCTTGCCAAAATCTACAATACCACTTTCCGCACGGTCCATTACCACACGTCCCTCCGAAGCGTCCAAATAAATCTTCACCTTCTCACCCAAACTGTTCAGCAATTCAAAACCAGCCTCTTTACCAGCCGACACCAGTTGCAATTCCAGTTCAAAAGCGCCGTCGTTATTTTCAAAAAGTGTTTCTAAACGCTTCTCGCCATTTACTGTAAAATCATCCAGCTTTTTAGAATCTTTCCGCAAGTGCTCCGTTTCCTTTACCGGTGCGGCACTCAGATAAAGCTGTTTGTCTTCTCCCGTATACAGACTCAGCTCACGTGGCAAAGCATTGGCACTGCGGAACTGTTGTATAGGAGTATAGTTAGCATACTGCCAGTTGCTCATCCAAGGTACGGCAATGACACGGCCGCCGGTATTCGAGAAACAAACAGTGGCATAATGGTCTTTTCCCCAGTCGAGCCATTTCACCACCTCGGGTTTCGTATCACATACAAACTGATGCCCGTCAAAGTCGCCTGTAAAATACATCGTACCGCTGCCTCCATAGACAAATCCCGGATTGATATTGACAATCATCACCCATTTCATCCTGGTCCGGTCACCATCTACAGGCAGTTGGATGAAATCCGGACATTCGAACTGATTGGGCTGAGGACCAAATCCTTCTCCAAACTCACTCATGTATTCCCATTGCTTCAAGTTGGCAGACGAATAAAAACGCATATTCTTATCCGCACTGACAATCATAATCCATTTCTGTTCGGGTTCATACCAAAAGACCTTCGGGTCACGGAAATTCTGTAGTCCGTCAAACGGAGTAAGAACCGGATTCTGTTCATACTTCGTATAAGTACGCCCGTTGTCCGTACTGTATGCCATACTTTGCACCTGGCTCTGCCCACCGGGTATATTACGGTGCGAAGTATAAAAAGCGACAATTGTATTTTCACCGTAGCCTGCGCTGTTATGTTTATCCACAATGGCACTTCCCGAAAAGATATGCCCCAATGTATCACGGGCAATCGCCGGGTCAAGATGCTCCCAATGAACCAAATCCTTGCTCACGGAATGTCCCCAGTGCATATTTCCCCATACGGAGCCGTATGGATTATATTGAAAATAAAGGTGATATTCACCGTCTTTATAAACCAGTCCGTTGGCATCATTCATCCAGCCATAAAGCGGAGTGTGATGATAAACCGGACGGAACTTATCCCTGTTTGCCGTATCAAATGTATCCGAAACCCGGATGCTGTCCCAACACAGCGCATCTGCCGCCACCTTCTTTATAATGACAGTAGCTTCCTCACTTCCCTGAGGCAAGGCAAACGGAACATAATATTCAACGCTGTCTGTAGCCAGACGCACATCCATATCGGTATCTGCGGGGCTCCCAGTATCCAGCCTTACCAGT
>OIWK01003297.1_pt1 | contig 11424 bp, 5 predicted proteins | sample 1587401 | NCBI WGS metagenome assembly OIWK01 (sample SAMEA3888911, study PRJEB22519) | human gut metagenome | biome: human gut; feature: human-associated habitat; material: faeces | place: Denmark | collected 2009
AAGTCAAGATTTCCAATTTGCAGCAGATGGCACGGACAGTCGCTTATGTGCAGGAGCATGGATACGATTCTTATGAAAAACTTTCTGATGCCACCGATACTATTCAATCTAAAATGGCAAAGGCTCGAAGTGATGCCAAATTCACCGAAGCTAAACTGAAAAAGGTCAACGAACAGATTCGTTATTTAGGTCAGTATCTTTCTACCAAATCAGTCTATGGTGATTTTTTGAAATCCAGCCATAAGAAGTCTTTCCGTCAGGCCCATGCAGAAGATATTGCCAAATATGAAGAAGCCCTTCGCATCCTAAAGCAGCACTCCCCAGATGGAAAGTTCCCGACTATGAAAGACCTCCGGGCCGAAAAGGAGCAGCTTACCGTTCAGAAAGATGCCCAGTATGGTACTTACCACTATTTCGGAGATTACTACAAGGAACTCCAGACTGTATGCGCCAATGTAGATAATATTCTAGGAACAGAACGAGAAGCACAGCGCGAACAGCAGCAATCCCGAAAGAACGAACACTCTCTATAAAACAAAAAGCCAGCCCTGGTCTTTCCTGCGAAAGACTAGGGCTGACCCTTTTCTACCATATTACTCTTACTTTGTTTTATCAATCCAACGAATAGGATACCCTTGTGCTTGAAGCTGCTCAACATAGGTGCTTCTGTATGTAGAATCCTCAATTTCCTCCATTACCCACTTTGGTATCAGAATCAAATCGTATACGCTGAGGATTCCATCAGATGGATAGCTTCTCTGGCTCAACTCGTGCATAAAAGATGGCCTCCTTTTTGGGGAAGCCATCTCAACGATATTACGGTATTTTAACTTTTTCGGCTTCTTTCCTGTTCCTGCTGCGGCGTATTGTCTTTTTGTCTCCGCTCAGCCTGCTTAATATGCAGCCGATCAAGCACCGACCACCTGCCGCCAATGCGCCGGGGCTTTTTCGGTGCATTGTTGACGCAGCCATCTATCATATTGTAGTTTTGCTCTGTGCCGGATTCTTTGGCGCGTTCCGCTGTACCGTTTTCAAAGAACTTCTGATGGTGCAGCAGTTCAGGCTTTGGGCCTTGTAAAAAAGCACTCATCTTTCTGGTAGCTTCTCCATCGAAACCTAAAGCTGTCTGCGTCACAAAGGCTCCACTCTCGTGAAGAATAATGCTCGGCGGTGGATTCTTCGTTTGTTCACTTCTCATCTGAACAAACCGCTGACCATCGACCTCTACTTCATCCGATACCATCCATGTGCCTTTTTGTCCTGCCACCTGATAGCCGCCCTCATCAAGAATCAGGTATGTGCCACTCTGGGGCTTTGGGAAAAAGCCGTTGAATCTCACCAGCCTATCCTTATCAACATAGAAAAAAGAGGTTTTGCCTGCCTCAGTCAATCCGATTACATCACTGACCCCAAATTTTCTAATTTTGAATTTGTCCGGGTTAATGCTTTCCATCTTTTTACGAATCGCTTCCGCGCCCATTCCTCGCGTAGCCGTACCAGAATAGCCCGTACCATAATTGTCTGCGGTTATCATAAAGCCATGCTGAATCTGGTATTCGTAGCTGCGGCAGCGATACTCACGATTTTTCTCGGAATTGTCGATCTGGTAAATCACAAATATATCTGAACTCATTTTCCTGCATCATCCTCCGGCCTATGCCACTCCAACTCCAGCCCCTTGAACTGCTGCTCATTCAACTGCTGCATCTTCGGGATGGTCTGCTGAACGAGCGCAGCCATCTCTGCATCCTCTGCCACAAGCGGCTGGATCTCCGTCAACACCTGAATCGTATCCCTAAGCGTCGGCTGCTCAAACATCGCCATCAGCATCAATTCCAGTTCATCAAAGCGTACATTGCTCATAACTCCATTCCTTTCGTTTTTGCTTTCTTCGGCTTGTCCTGTTCCTGTGCAGACTGCTCCTTTTTCTTGGCTTTCAGATTGCGCAGAGCATCCAGAACAGACTTTTTCGTACTACTGCGTTCCTGCTCCTTACTCTGCTGCCGTTCCGCCATCAGCTTTTCCATGTCGGAAATAGCCTGCTGCACCAACTTATCATCCCTGAAATAGTTGATGGAGTTGATGTTCTCGCGCTGGACTTTATCGTTCACGACCAACTCATACATTCCAACAAAGCCGCCATCTTCCTCGATGCAGAATCCAATGCACTTGTCGGCGTTCATCCGTTCGGACGGAATCTTGTCGTAGACTTCCAACGCTTCCTCCATTGTCAGATGGTCGTGGAACTCTCCTGCAAATGTGAACTCCAAACACTCCGCAACATAAAAGCTGAGCGTTTCCTCCGTCGCAGGTCTTTCTGCAGCGAGCTTTTCTTTCAAAACTTCTGCCTGCTGTTCAGCCACCGTATCGGCCTGTTCCCGCAGCTCTGCCGCGTCCATGACTTTACCCTCTGCCGCATCGCAGCCAAACTCTGCAAGCAGTTCCGTCATAGCCTCCTGCACAGACTTATCTCCATCCGTTTCGAGAATGCCGCCATCCCGTTCCGTGAAGTCCTTATTATATAAGGTATAGTCGAAACCATCCTCACAAGTCTGGATATGGAAATAGGCATCCGGCAATTCGTAGGCCAGTTCCACATCCTGCACGGCTAAGGACCCCTGTAACGGCTGGACAACATGATTCTGGATATACGGATTATCCCAGCCCGGAACCGTTTTGTAGTCCTCCACGATGGTGTCAATGCCGTTCTTGCATTGCAAAATATTCAGCGCTCCCGGCAGCGGATCAGGATTCTTCTCCACGCCCAAGGCTTTCATGTAATGGCTGGGGAGTGCCTGATACTGTGACATTGCATCGTCGAGATTGCCGAACCGCTCAATTTTCAAAGGCGCGGCCTGCAAGTTTTCGACCACATAGAACTGCTTCACGAAAGGCTGCTCCTGTTCCAGTTTTTTCTGCGCTTCCAGTTTTTCCCGGAACATCGTCACAAAGCCATCCAGAATTGCCGGGTGGCTGTCAACCACCCAATCCGTGCGGAAGGTCATACGCTCTACGTTATGCTCCGGGGTGCTGACTTGCTCTGCCCATTCCTTATTGCCGGGAGAAAAGCGGCCATCATAACTTTTATGATGCAGAGTATTTGCCAGAATATAGCCCACACGTTCCATGCCATACTGCCGCACCACCTGATCGACTGCACCATCGCCAAGGTACATCCCGTCATAATTATCCGCAATCGCTTCATGGATTGCCTGCTTGCACTCGCTGTTCAGCCGATAGGATGTACGGTATAAATCCACCTCGTCATTTTCTTTGGCATAGCCGAACGGTTCATAGTAAACAGGCACATCCGAATAGTCCTGTGCGCTGTTGTCCGGCACAGGCGCAGCCTTTTCAATGATTTCCGATACCACATCTTCTTTTTTCGGCATATTCCATTTTTCAGAGAAATATTTCCGCACGGCCTCCTGAAAATCCTCATCGAAGCCGTTCCACAATTCCTCCGCCACCAGTTTGCCCTGCGCATTGACTGCAACACAAGCCGCCATATCGCCGTGTTCCTCATGCTCCAGCAGGAAGAACTTCTCGCCACCAATTTCCGTTTCATCAACAGCATACCATGTGCCGAGATGCCCTTCGACTGCGATATGGTCGGAATCGCCGTGGATCAGTCCGTTCCTTTTCTGCTGCTGTTCCTCCATAAACTCCCGCACGGTCAACTCTGCGCCTGTGAAGTTCAGCCCTTCCTCGCCAAGTTCCAGCCGTCCGTCTGCGCCAAGGTCAAGTTCTTCGGCCATCAGGACAGATGCCGCATGGTTCACCACCACAGTTTTCTCCACCGTAATAGGCTGGCCGGGGTCATAGTCTGAACCGCGCAGATCATAGCGATATAAGCCATCCGGCACATCTTCATCCCGCAGTCGGCCATTGCTGAAAAGACCCGGCTTATCAAAGATTTCGATTTCCTGCAATGCTTCGTTCAAAAGGTTCTCTTTCTGCAAATCTATATTCCTTTCCTTGAAAAATTCCGGCAGTTCAGCAAATCCAATACTATCCACATAGTAGGCTTTGACCGTACTGCCATCATTGAGTACCACCACATCGCTGACCGACAGCGAATGACCCGTAAAGTCTGCCGGACGCTGGATATTGAACCGTTCATAAATGCCATCCAGCGTGTCCTTTTCCGTAAGCGGCGCGGCATAGATCAGGTCATAATCTGCACGGGAAACTGTCATGCCTTTCTTCTGCACATAGTCCAGCCCCATGAAGCGATAGTTATATTCCGGGTCACGCTCTGTAATCTGATAAATGCCGAACTGCTTTTCGCTGCCATACAGCAGCACATTTTCCTGTTCTGTCATGTTCCGCTCCTGTTCCAAATCTGCTATTGCAATCTGGAAGGTATCACTTCCGCGCTCGATTTCCTCTCGCGCCGTGACAAGAATCGGCCACGGGCTGATGCGGACAAGATATATCTGCTTTCCCTCGTCATACAGCCGCAGAGCCTGTTCACGGTTTATTACTGTCAGCTTAAAATCCGGGCGCGCATACTCGTCCTCTGCATAATCTTCCCGCTGCTCCAACAGAATCGCATCCCATGCGTCTGCCTTAATGCCGAAAATACCATCGTGCTGCTCGATTTCCTCTTGGCTTACATAATCACCTGCCGTGCCATCACGGAACAGCGGATAAATCTTCTCACCCAGCCGATGCCATTCCCGTGCGCCTTCTTTCGTCAGCGGCAGCACATCATCTTTCCGGTAGCCGTAGTCATGCATTTCGGAAAGACCAATCATCCCATCCGGGAGATTTTCAATTTTTTCCTGCGCATCATACATCAGGCGGTTGACTTCTTCTTTGTTATCCTCGGCCAGTGCAGCCGCCAGACCGTTCACCAATTCTTCCGTCGCAGCCTGGTCATCCAGCTTGAAAGCAAAATTTACGATGAGATTTCGCTGCTCATCATCAAAAATCGTTTTTTCCTGCTCCTTATTGGCAATCAACTTTTCCGCATACTGCATCGCGGTCATGCGCTCTGCGCTCCTTTCCGCGACTGCCGCTTCCAGCTTTTCCAGAAAGTTGGCTGCGGTCAATCGAATCGTATCCATCGAATCTTTCAGTTCCTTCATCTCTTTGCTGCTGGCCCAGCTTGCCACATACGGAAATGAATAATCGGATGTGTCAATGTCCAGAGCCGAGCAGACCGTAAATGCAATGCTTTCGGCTTCGGTTTCTTTCGTGAGCCTGTCTTTTTCCTCGCCGCGCTGCTTCATGAAATCGCTGTTATGCAGCATCGCATGAGCAACCTCGTGGATCATCGTTTTTATGGTCTGGCTCTCGCCCATGCCGACCTGAATGCAGATTTCTTTGTCTGCATCACTGTAATAGCCTTTGGCATCCCCTTCGATTTCATCAAACCTCATCGGCACAGGCGATACCTGCTCGATTGCCGCCGTAAGCAGCGCATAGTCTTTGACGCTGGCCGTCAGTTCGTTCACTTCCAGCGACGGAATCGGTTCCCCATCCGTCTGCGATATATCAAAAACGGTCGTCAATCGGAACCTCGGAACCACATACTCCACACGTTCCATTTCCGGTTCACCGTTTTCGTTCAGCACAGCCAGGCCCGTATCCTTGTCGATTTTCTCGCGTTCTTCCACTTCCTTGATGGGAGCCGGGGCAATGATCTGGATGCCCTTTTCGCCTTTTTTGACGTAGCGGTTAAACTTGTTTTTCCATGCGTTAAACCCTGCCACCAGTGTGGCATCAGGCCGCTGCATCACAATCAGCAGCGTATTGTTGAAGCTGTAATTATGGAATTTTGCCATCGTGCGCAGGTACGTCGTGTACATTTCCGATGTGAAAATGTCCTTTACGCCCTGCTCCAGCCGTTCCGTGATTTCTTTCATCTGCTGTTTGCGGTCAACTGCCATGCAAGCCCTCCTTTTTCTTGACCCATCGTGTTTTCATCTGGCGCGGATATTGGTCGGCCTGTTTTGGTGCTTTTGCACCGTTCCATTCCAAGCCTCCGGCTCTGCCCTCACAGGTGTAACCGGCAGCTTTCAGGGAGCTGCCATTCTCCGTGTCCAGAATGTAGGTAACAACTTTGTTGTAGCCCATGGCCCGTGCTGCACGATATGCCGCCGCATACAAAATGCTGCAGGCGTTCGGTGTTCCATCTGTACACAGACGGTTAACTTCCAGCGTATAGCCATCGTCCAGCCGCCGCGCCACAGGTCTGCCGCAGATAGCAACGCCCACCAGCGCACCATTATCCGATACGCCGATGGAGAACTTATGCCCCCGCGTCGGTTTATGGTGGCGGTGATGCTGCTGCACAAATGCGTTTGCCGTTTTCAAATTGATCGGTGTTAATGTCAGCAAATGCCCTCCTTCAAAAAAATGCCCCGCCAGACAAAACTGACGGGGCGGCTCTCATTTACAGTTCCATATCGTGACTTTTCCGCTTCTGGGATTTCTGCGGTTCTGCGCTGCGCTCTGCCTGTTTTGCATGAAGCTGCGCCAGCACAGAGGGTTTCCGCACATTGTCCGCAGTGCGCTCTGTAACGCGGCCTGCATAGTTCACAGGCTGGCGCGGCCTGTCTGCAACTTCGGTTTCGGCTGCATCCTCGTCCACTCCCAGCGCATCCTCACTGCCCTTTTCATCCATGTTGAGCAGAGAGTTCAGCTCCGCAAGGCGCGCAGATTTTTCAGCCAGTTCCGCTTCCTGCGCAAAGGGACGTTTGGCTTCTTCCTTTGCCTGCGCCAACTGCTGTTCCAAGGTTTCCAGTCTGCGTTCCACCTGCGGCAGCGTTCTTTCAATGCCTGCCAGCGCATTGGTAACGCGCAGAATGTTACCCTGCGGGTCTTTGCCGACTTCCATCGAATAGTTCCACGCGCCTTTGATGGACAAGCGGAACACCTTATCGAAGTTGTCAAACCGGGAGTGCAGTTCAAACGCACCGTAGCTGCCGATCCTGCCCTCGGTACCAGCCGCTTTCAAAGCCTTACAAGCCTCGATAATGGCTGCACCTGCTTCCTTACGTTCGCTGTACACCTTACCGCTGATTTCCATAGAGAAGTGGTCTTTGTCCTGCGCCAGAAGCGGTTTTGCCGCTTCCATATCGGTTTTCAGTGCTTCAATCTGACCCTGTGCCACAGCGATTTCTCGCGGATAGCGGCGTGCAATATCGGATTCCAGACTATAAATCTGACTGGTGTGATTGGCTTTCAGCAGTTTCAGTTTGCTGACCTGAATATCCAAGTCCATCTTTTCCTTGATGTAGGGATTGCCCGTTGCCAGTGCCTTGATTTCGGCATAGGACAGCGCGGTATCGTCCACATCATCACAGGCGCGGACAGGAGATTTGGAAGTCATGATCTGGGAAATGAACTTCTGCTTATTTTCCAAAATCTGCCACATATACGAATCAAACGTATTTTCGGTGACGTAACGATAGATTTTCACCTGCTTATTCCGGTTTCCCTGCCGAAGAATACGTCCCTCCTGCTGTTCCAGGTCAGACGGTTTCCACGGACAATCCAGATGATGCAGGGCAATCAGCCGATCCTGAATATTGGTTCCTGCGCCAAGTTTTGGTGTAGACCCCATCAGAATACGCACCTGTCCAGCGCGCACCTTTGCAAACAGGTCTGCTTTTTTCGTTTCGGTGTTGTACTCGTGAATGAACGCCACTTCTTCACGGGGAACACCTCTCGCCACCAGCTTTTCCCGCACATCATCGTAAACGTTGAATGTACCATCTGCCTTTGGTGTCGATAAGTCGCAAAAAATCAACTGTGTTCCCCTATCCGGGGCCGATTCTTCCCAATCCTTGAACGCATTGTCCACACAGCGATTCACCTTACTCTCCGGCTCATCCGGCAGCATCTCGTTCATAAGCCGCTGGTCGAGTGCCAGTTTTCGGCCATCGTTGGTGATCTTGAGCATATTATCGAATCGGGGATTCACATTACCGTTGCGTACAGCCTCGGCACGGTCTGCAAAGGAACTCACCATTTCTTCCTGTGTCTCGCTCGGTTTCAGCACTTCGTTGATGTACTCCGCTTTCGGCACAGGCAGGTTCAGCATATCCGCCGTCTGCACGTCTGCCGATTCCTTGAACAAGGAAATCAGTTCCGGCAGATTAAAGAACCGGGCAAAGCGTGTTTTCGCGCGATAGCCCGTTCCCTCCGGGGAAAGCTCGATTGCCGTGACGGTTTCACCAAAGGATGCCGCCCAATCATCGAAGTGGCTCAGTCCCATTTTCTGCAGCGTGTCATACTGGAGATACCGCATAATGGTGTACAGTTCCACCATCGAGTTGCTGACCGGGGTTCCGGTTGCAAAGGTCACGCCCTTGCCACCTGTCAGTTCGTCCAAGTACTGACACTTCGCAAACATATCGCTGGACTTCTGTGCATCGGTCTGGGCAATACCTGCGATGTTCCGCATTTTTGTGTAGAGGAACATATTTTTATAGAAATGTGACTCGTCCACAAACAGACGGTCAACACCCAGTTCCTCAAATGTAACCACATCATCCTTTCTCGTCTGGTCGTTCAGCTTTTGCAGCTTTGCTTCCAGCGTTTTCTTTGTTTTCTCCATCTGCTTGACCGTAAAACTGCGGCTGTCCTCACTCCGGGCATCGGCTAGGGCCAGCGTAATGTCGTCGATCTGACGCTCGATAATAGCTTTCTGCCGTTCCGGGGAAAGCGGCACTCGTTCAAACTGCGAGTGTCCGATCACAATGGCATCGTAATCACCTGTTGCAATACGGGAGCAGAACTGCTTTCGATTGCTGGGTTCAAAATCCTTCTTCGTTGCCACCAACACATTCGCATTGGGATAGAGCCGCAGGAAATCCGCGCCCCACTGCTCCGTGAGGTGATTCGGTACCACATAGAGATTCTTCTGCGACAGACCCAGCCTGCGGCTTTCCATGCCGGCAGCAATCATCTGGAAGGTCTTGCCTGCGCCCACACAATGAGCCAGCAGCGTATTGTTACCGTACAGAATGTGCGCCACGGCATTTTTCTGGTGCGGCATCAGGGAAATTTCTGGGGTCATGCCCTCGAAGCGGATATGACTGCCATCGTACTCACGAGGACGAATCGCATTGAAAATCCGGTTATAGGTCGCACACAAATCCTCGCGGCGGTCTAAATCCTTGAAAATCCACTGCTTGAACGCTTCCCGAATGGATTCCTGTGCCTGCTGTGCAAGCATGGTTTCCTGCTTATTCAGTACACGGTGGTCGCCATCCGCATCGTGAATCGTATCGTAGATTTTGGTATCGCGGAGATTCAGCGCATCTTCCAACAGCTTATAAGCATTGACGCGCAGGGTTCCGTAGGTATTGGTAACAAGCGGATTGCCGCGATCCAGCGACTTGCCCGAAATGTTCCATGCACCTGAAATTTCGGAATAGGTTGCTTTAATGTCAATACCAGCATAGTAGTTCGGTGTTTTGAACACTTCCTTCATAAACTGCGTGATGTACTCCGGCTTCACCCAGTTCGCACCCAGCCGTACTTCAATTTCTGAAGCATCCAAATCCTTGGGCTGTACCCGTTTCAGGTAGTCCACATTGATCTGATACTCTGCATGGTTTGCAGCAAAGGTTTCTGCTGTGGCCAGTTTTTCACGAACATTGCCTGACAGGTATTCATCCGAGGTTTCCCACTGCTGTGTCACAGGGTTTCGGAAAATCGCACCTGCCAGTTCATCCATGATCTCCTGTTCCGGTTTACCGCAGAGCTGCACCATAAACGGCACATCCACCTTTGCTTTTTCTCCAATGGAAAGTGCCAGGGCTTCGCTGGGCGTGTCCACTGAGGTAACAGGTTCCGGCTTACGGATGGTGCGCTTTGTAAAAATATCGGCCAGCCGTTTGAGATTCTTCTCCTCATCCAGAATTTCCAGCGATGCCAGCAGACAATAACTGCTGTCCTGTCGGAAAGCCCTCTTGTTGGCGGTGCTGTTGATCAGGCCATACTGCGCCTTAAATGCGGTGTACTGCTGTTTCAGTTCATTCTGCAAAAGCTGCACTTCCGCATCCGAACCATCATGCAGCTGACAATCCAACAGCTTCCGGGTGGTTTCCCGCAGAGCAATCATGCCCAGCACTCGCTCTGCAGTTACGGCAGGCAGTTCCACCTTATTCATAAAGGAATTTTCGCGGTAGTAAATCTGCCCGTCCACATTGGTATAGCTAAAATTCTTCACACTGGGGTCTGCCGGAATGGGTTCTTCCTGCACATCCAGATCATCATCGGAAATTTCCGGCTCCGTGATGGTGGCATGGATGTTGCTGACTGCCTCTTTCAACTGCTGGGCAAGGTCTGCGCCCTCGATGGGCTTAACCGTAGTTTCCTGCTTTCCGTACTGGGTGCTTTCGGTTGTGATTTCGCCCAGCACCATTTCGGGATGCTGCGCAAAATACTGGTTGATGGAGTAGCCTTCCGGTGTTTCGCCAAGGTCTACCCAGTCTGCCCGCTCTACTGCTGCACGGTCACGCTTCTGCAGGAACAGAATGTCAGCAACCACGCCGGTGTTGGCATTGCGCTGGAACGCATTGTTCGGCAGACGAATCGCACCGACCAGATCAGCGCGGTTGGCAAGGTACTCACGGACAGAGGAATCCTTCTTATCCATCGTACCGCTGGACGTTACCACCGCCACCACACCACCCGGACGCACAAGGTCAAGGCTCTTGGCGATAAAATAATCGTGGATGAGAAAATTGTGGCGGTCATACCGCTTATCCGGTACTTTGTAATTGCCGAAAGGTACGTTGCCCACAACACAGTCAAAAAAGCTGTCCGGGAACTGCATTGTTTCAAAGCCCTGCACCGCAATCTTGTTTTTCTGGTACAACTGCTGTGCAATGCGGCCTGAAATGCTGTCCAGTTCCACACCGTACATCCGAATCTTTTCCATGCTGTCCGGCACCAGACCCATGAAATTGCCGACACCGCAGGACGGTTCCAGCACATTGCCTTTGGACAATCCCATATTGCCCAGAGCTTCGTACATCGCCTTGATGACCGTAGGGGAAGTGTAAAACGCATTCAGGGTACTGGCACGGGCTTCCTTATACTCATCTGCCGTGAGCAGCGATTCCAATTCAGCGTGTTCCTTTGACCAGTCCGCATTGCTTTCATCGAACGCCTGCGGAATGCCGCCCCAGCCCACATACCGGGAGAGTATCTGCTGCTCCTCTGCTGTGGCCTGCCGCTGCTCTGCATCCAGCGTTTGCAGCACCCGAATGGCCTCCACGTTGGCTTTATACTTTGTTTTCGGCCCTCCTGCGCCGAGATCATCGTCCGTAATGCGGAAGTTAATGGGTTTCTGTTTGGGCTGTGCAGGCTGTTCTGTTTCTGCTCCACTGTCCAGCGGAAGATTGTGCTGCCGCCGTGCATGGTTGACCTCTGCCGGGGTCATAGGCTGCTGGGTCA
>OIWK01003299.1_pt1 | contig 11420 bp, 10 predicted proteins | sample 1587401 | NCBI WGS metagenome assembly OIWK01 (sample SAMEA3888911, study PRJEB22519) | human gut metagenome | biome: human gut; feature: human-associated habitat; material: faeces | place: Denmark | collected 2009
AAAAACACTCTTCCATCCTTTCCATCCCCTCCCCGCCGAACCACTCCGGCCGGGCGTCGGGCACGTCGGCGCGGCAGCCCTGCCAGAGGCCGCGGGCGGCCAGGGCGCGGCGCAGGTCGGTGATGATGCCGCGTTTCTCCAGGGCCCAGGCGGGCGCCAGCAGCTCGCCCGGCGCGGGGTCGGCCTGGATGCGCTGCATGACCACGGTGGAGGGGATGCGCGGCAGGGCGGCGCACAGCATGTCCACATATTCGTCCCGGGCCAGGGGACGGTAGCCGCCCTCCTGCCACTGCCGGGCCAGTTCCGTGCCCTGCGGCACGTAGACGTTGTGCAGCTTGAGGCCCTGCATGCCCAGCGAGACGGCCCAGTCCACGCCGTCGAGGAAATCGTCCTCGTCCTCGCCCGGCAGCCCGGCCATGAGGTGCCCGCAGACCAGCAGCCCGGCATCCAGGGCGGCGCGCACGGCCTCTTCGGCCTGACGTGCCGTGTGGCCGCGGTTGATGCGGCGCAGGGTGTCGTCCCGGCAGGTCTGCAGGCCCAGCTCCAGCCAGATCTCGTCCAGCCCGCAACCGGCCAGCAGGGCCAGCTTTTCCCCGTCCAGACAGTCCGGCCGCGTGCCCACGGCGATGCCCCGGCAGCCGGGCAGGGCCGCCACCAGCTCCAGCAGGCGGGCCAGGCGGGAGGCCGGGCCGTAGGTATTGGAAAAGGATTGCAGATAGGCCATGAACAGGCGGTCGCTGTCCGTGGTGGTGTACTTGGCGTACCAGGCGTCCCACTGGGCGCGCAGACCGAGACCGCGCAGGCCCAGGCCGGAACCGGAGCCGCTGTCGTTGCAGAAGACGCAGCCCCGGGCGGAGAGCGTGCCGTCCCGGTTGGGGCAGGTGGCGCCCGCATCCAGTGGAATTTTTTGCACCCGGACGCCGTATTTGCGCCGGAAATAGGTGGCCAAGGTATGCCAAAGCAGCATGATTCGCGCCTTTTCCCCGGAAGATTCCTGCCTGCGGACAGGAGAAAAAATTTGTACTGTGTCCGCAACAGCTTGACTTCAAGCCCGTTTTAGCCGAACAAGTTTTGTCTGCTGCCGTGCTCTTTCCGCCTGCAAGGCCCGGTTCCCGCGGGGACCGGCCCGGAGCCCTGCGGCACATCCCCCGGTTCCGCCCTCCCTTCTCCGCACGACCGGCAGCACCATACGCATACCAGTAGAACGAGGCAAGCTAGCGTAATGTCCAAAATCGTGGATTTCTTCCTGGGAATGTTCTCCAATGACCTGGCCATCGACCTGGGCACGGCCAATACCTGTGTCTATGTCAAGGGCCAGGGCATCGTCCTGCGTGAACCGTCCGTGGTGGCGGTCAAGAAAGATTCGCGCGGCAATACCGTTGTCCTGGCCGTGGGCGCCGACGCCAAGCGCATGCTGGGCAAGACCCCCGGCAACATCAAGGCCATCCGTCCCATGAAGGACGGCGTCATCGCCGACTTCGAGGTGACCGAGGCCATGCTGCGCCACTTCATCACCAAGGTGCACAATTCCCGCCATCTGGTTCGCCCCCGCATCATGGTCTGTGTGCCCACCGGCATCACGCAGGTGGAAAAACGCGCGGTCAAGGAATCGGCCCAGTCCGCCGGCGCGCGTGAGGTCTACCTCATCGAGGAGCCCATGGCCGCCGCCATCGGCGCCGACCTGCCCATCCAGGAACCCACCTCCAACATGGTGGTGGACATCGGCGGCGGTACCACCGAAGTGGCCGTCATCTCCCTGGCCGGCATCGTCTATGCCCGTTCCGTGCGCGTGGGCGGCGACAAGATGGACGAAGCCATCATGACGCATGTCAAACGCAAGTATAACATGCTCATCGGCGAAGCCTCGGCGGAAGAGATCAAGATCAAGATCGCCTCGGCCTATCCCATGGATCCCGAACAGCAGATCGAGGTCAAGGGCCGCGACCTAGTGACGGGCATCCCGCAGAACATCATCATCACCTCCGAGGAAGTGCGCAAGGCCATTTCCGAACAGGTGGAGAGCATCGTGCAGGCCGTGCGCATCGCCCTGGAACAGACGCCCCCGGAACTGGCCGCCGACATCGTGGACCGCGGCATCGTACTGACCGGCGGCGGTGCGCTGCTCAAGGGCCTCGACCAGCTGCTGCGCGAGCAGACCTCCCTGCCCATCACCGTGGTGGACGACCCCCTGTCCACCGTCGTCATGGGCACGGGCCGGGCCCTGGACAACATCCACGTGCTCAAAGACGTCTGCATCGACTAATCTTTGCCAGTGCAGGACGGCCCGTCGCCTTTTTCCGGCACGGCCGTCCTTTTGTTTCCTGCTGCTCTCACGGGTGCCATCGTGACGTTCCGACGCTTTCTCCTCATGGCGGGCGGCCTTCTGGTACTGTTTCTGGGCATGTATTCCTGGAACCAGCGCACGCACACGCTCGACGACATCGCCGCCAACGTGGGCCTGGAGATGAGCGGCACGGTGCTGGACACCTTCGATTCCGTCAAGGGCAGCGTCCTGGGCGCCTGGCGCCGCTATGCGGACCTGGTGGGCGTGCGCGAGGAGAACGAGCGCCTGCGCGCCCAGGTGGCCGAACTGCAGGCCCGCATCGTCTCCCACGGCGAGGATCTGGCGGAGCTGGCCCGGCTGCGCGAGCTGGTGCAGCTGCCCGTGGACAGCGCCTGGAAGCCCGTTGGCGCCCGCATCCTGGCCGGACGCATGGGCCCCAACGCCATCCAGGACAGCATCACCATCAACCGCGGCTACACCTCGGGCGCCCGTCCCGGCACCCCCATCGTCACCAACATGGGCCTTGTGGGCCGCGTGCTGCGGGCCAGCCCCCATGCCGCCACGGTGCTGCTCATCACCGACCCGGGCAGCCGCATCGCCGTGTTCGCCCAGCAGAGCCGTTCGGCCGGCATCCTGAGCGGCCAGGGCCTGGAACAGCCGCTGGAGGTGGGCTTCGTGGAACGCGACGCCCCGGTGACCGCCGGGGAGATCCTCATCACCTCCGGCCTGGACGGCAAATATCCCAAGGGTATCCCCGTGGCCACCGTGGACAGCGTGGCCCCCTCGGACTCCACCCAGTTCCTGGCCGTCACGGCCCGGCCCCTGGTGGACGTGCGCCGCCTGGAAGAAGTGCTGCTGCTGGAACCCAGCGGCATCAACCGGCCCCTGCGCCCCAGCGAGCCCGCCCCGGACTTCGTGGGCCCGCCCCGGCCCCCCAAAAGGGAGCGCTAGCCCATGCAGGCCGTGCGCAACATCTTCTGGTGGCTGTGCTTCGTGGCCCTGGGCATCTGCGTGCAAAGCCTCGTCCCCTGCCTCGATGCCCTGGTGGTGGGGCTGGTCATCCTGTTGCAGGAAAGGGACTACAAAAACCTTTGCTGGCTGCTGCCGCTCTTCGTCCTGCTGCAGGAAGGCATCGGCACCAGCTCCTTCGGGGCCACCATCGTCTGGTACGCGCTGGTCTGCCTGATCTACCGCCTGCTGCGCTGGCTGCTGGGCCTGGGGAACTTCTTCCTGGTGCTGCTGCTCTCCATCTGTCTGGGCGGGGCCTGCTTCGGCCTGGGCTGGCTGTTCGCGCCGCTCCATGCCGTGCATTTCGATCCGCAGGAATTTCTGGACAGGAGCCTGATACAGGCCCTTTACCTGCCCGTGGCCTGGTTGCTCCTGACGGCCACGCGGCCCCTGGCATGTTCGCATGACGAAGAATAGGCGCATCACCCCCCCTCCCGCTCCGGCACCGGCCGCCCCCCTGGCGGAGACGCCCCGCCGCAAGCGCAAGAACTGGCGCTCCTGGCTGACCATACAGGTGGAGAGCGAACGCTACCAGCCGCCGCGCAGCGGCATCCTGCTCCTGCAGGTGCTGGTGGGCATCTTCTTTTTCGTCTTCGTCACCCGCTTCTGGTATCTCCAGCTCCACCTGGGGCCGGAGATGACCACGCAGGCCCAGAAGAACCGCCTGCGCACGGAGCGCATCTTCGCCCCGCGCGGCCGCATCTTCGACGATCACGGCAAGATCCTGGCCGACAACCGCACGGCCTACGGGCTGGCCATCATCCGCGAAGACTGCCCGGACATCCCCGCCACCCTGGCCCAGATCAGCCAGTGGACGGACACGCCCCTGGAGCAGCTCCAGAACCGCTACCACCAGGACCGCTTCAAGACCAAGCCCTTCGAGGCCCTGCCCCTGGTCTCCGGGCTGGATTTCGGCCAGGTGGCCCGCATCGAGGCCGAGCTGGTCAACTGGCCCGGCCTGGAGATCATGGTCCGCACCAACCGCTATTATCCCGAAAAAGACCTTTTCGCCCATGTGCTGGGCTATGTGGCCGAGGCCAACAGCGCCGAGATGGAAAAGGACCCCGATCTTGCCATGGGCGACCTGGTGGGCAAGGCCGGTCTGGAGCTGGAACTGGAAAAGCGCCTGCGCGGCCACAAGGGCCTGTACCAGATGGAAGTGGACGCCCACGGGCGCATGCTGGCCAAGACCCTGAGCGAGGCCCCCAGCGCCGGGCAGGAGCTGTCCCTCTCCCTGGACCGCGACCTGCAGCAGGCCGCCTGGGACGCCCTGGCCGGCGAGGCGGGCTGCGTGGTGGTCATGGAGCCGGACACCGGCAAGCTGCGTGCCCTGGTCACCTCCCCGGCCTATGACAACAACCTGTTCGCCGCGGGCATCTCCCGCCGCGACTGGGAGGCCCTGCGCACCAGCAAGCGCTACCCCCTGCAGAACCGCGTCATCCAGAGCGTCTACCCGCCCGGGTCGGTCTGGAAACTGCTCATGGCCGTGTGCTTCCTCGAGAACGGCGTGAACCCCAGGGAGACGGTCTTCTGCGGCGGCCAGACCAAGCTGGGCAACCAGATCTTCCGCTGCTGGCGGCGCGGCGGCCACGGCAGCCAGACGCTGGAACAGTCGCTCATCAACTCCTGTGACGTGTATTATTACATCATGGCCGAGCGCCTGGGCATCGACAGGATCTCGGCCTTTGCCAAGCAATGCGGCTTCGGCAGGCCCACCGGGGTGGACCTGCCCCACGAACGTTCGGGCCTCGTGCCCTCGCGCGACTGGAAGCAGCGCTACCGCAAGCAGGTCTGGGTGCGCGGCGATACCTTCAACACCTCCATCGGCCAGGGCTTCACCCTGGTCACGCCCATCCAGATGGCCGTCTATGTGTCGGCCATGCTCAACGGCGGCGACCTGCTCAAGCCCCAGCTGCTGGAAGATGCCCCCCGCGAGGTGCGCGGCCGCGTCCCCGCCGAACTGGACCACCTGCGTTTCGTGGTCCAGGCCATGCGCCGCACGGCCGGGGGCGGTACGGCCAGGGTGGTGGGCCGCCACGATGCCGACATGGGCGGCAAGACCGGTACGGCCCAGGTGACCAAGCTGAAGATGACCGCCAACGACCGCCGCCTGCGCACCGCGGAGCTGGCCTACCTGCACCGCGACCACGCCTGGATCGCCACCTGGGGCAGCAAGAACGGCAAGACCTATGTGGTCATCGTCATGGTGGAACACGGCGGCGGCGGCTCCAGCGTGGCCGGCCCCGTGGCCAAGAAGGTCTATGAATATCTTTTCGGGCCGGATACCGCCGCGCCCGGCTACAGGGCCCCGGAAGCGCCCCGGCCCGCCGGCCTGATGCCGGGCCCCGCATCCGGTCCCCTGCCGGGCATGACCAACGACAGCAACGATCCCCCCAAGCGCCGTCGCCGCTGACGGCAACAGGAACGCCCCATGGACAAGCGCCTTCTCGGCTATATCAACTGGGCACTGCTGGCCTGCATGCTGCTGCTCTACTTCACGGGCGTGGCCAACCTCTATTCCGCCAGCGGCACCCGTGTGGAGACGGGCTTCGCCTTCGAGAGCTTCTACCAGCGCCAGCTGGTCTGGGGCCTGTGCGGCCTGGGCTGCATGCTGCTGGCCACGCTCTTCGACTACCGGCAGCTGCGCAACCTGGCCTGGCCCGCCTACCTGCTCTTCCTGGTGCTGCTGATGCTGGTGCCCTTCGTGGGCTCCACCTTTTACGGCGCCAAGCGCTGGATATCCTTCGGCCTGTTCACCATCCAGCCCTCGGAACCCGTCAAGATCGCCGTGCTCGTCCTGGTGGCGCGCCTGCTGGCCCGCGACAGCCAGCCCCTGGGCTGGAAGAGCTTTTTTTCCGTGCTGGCCGTGGGCCTGGTGCCCGTGGTCTTCATCCTCAAGCAGCCCGACCTCGGCACGGCCATGATGGTGCTGCTCATCATGGGCGGCATGATCCTGTTCCACGGCCTGCGCCGCTATGTGCTGGGCACCTGCCTGCTGGCCGTGCCGGGTGTGGCCGCCTTCATGTGGTGCGTGCTCATGCACGACTACCAGAAGCAGCGCGTGCTCACCTTCCTCAACCCCGGTGACGATCCCCTGGGCGCGGGCTACCACATCCTGCAGTCGCGCATCGCCATCGGCTCCGGCGAACTGTGGGGCAAGGGCTACATGGAGGGCATGATGAACAAGCTCAACTTCCTGCCCGAGCGCCACTCGGACTTCGCCCTGGCCGTGTTCGGCGAGGAGTGGGGCTTTGTGGGCTGCGTGGCCCTGGTGACGCTGTTCTGCCTGTTCCTGCTCTCCATCTTCTCCACGGTGGTCCAGGCCAAGGACCGTTTCGGCAGCATGCTGGCCGTGGGGGTCTTCTTTTACTTTTTCTGGCAGATATGTATCAATATGGGCATGGTCATCGGGCTCATGCCCGTGGTGGGCATCCCCCTGCCCTTCATCAGCTACGGCGGCAGTGCCACGGTGGTGAACTTCACATTGCTGGGCATCGTGCTTAATGTTTCCATGCGGCGCTTCATGTTCAAGAGCTGAGCCCGGAGCCTGCCTGCCCGCACGGCAGGCGCGCCGGAAGGAGACCTCCCACCTCCTTTCCCGGGGCACAGCGGGACCCCGCCGCAACATCCATACGGATATCCCGTTGCCGGGCGACCGGCCGACGACTATCCCATCTCCGCCGCCCTGCGCGCGTCCGTCACCCCCGGTCACGCGCCTGCGCCCGGGGCGGCCAACGGCAATCACCGACGCCCTGCCGGGGAAGGCGTCACCCCATCCAAAGGAGGTCTTCCATGCCCCAGGATTATTTCCGCGCCCTGCGTGATGTGGCCCTGGCCATCAATGCCAGCCTCGACCCCAAGGACGTGCTGCACAAGATCAGCGAGCACACGGCACAGACCATGAACTGCAAGGCCTGCACCATCCGCCTGCTGGACAGCACCGGGCACTTCCTGCTGCCCAGCGCCGCCTACGGCCTTTCCGCCACCTACATGCGCAAAGGCCCCGTGGAAGTGAAACGCAGCGGTCTGGACAGCGAAGTGCTGTCCGGCAAGGCCATCCACCTGAAGGACGCCACCTCTGACGGCCGCTTCCAGTATCCCGAATCCGCCAAGGCCGAGGGGCTGGTCTCCGTGCTTTCCGCGCCCCTGAGCGTGGGCGGCAAGGTCATCGGCCTGATCCGCGTCTACTCCTCCGAGGAGCGTGAGTTCAGCGCCGACGAGGACAGCTTCATGATGGCCGTGGCCGCCATCTCCGCCGTGGCCATCGAGAACGCCCGCCTGCATGACGCCCTGCGCAACAATTACGAGCTGATGGCCAAACACGCCTACTCGGTCTACGAAGACTAGCGGGCCCTGCCGCAGGTCCCGGCCCGCCGGGCCCGGCGACAGGCGCCCCGGCATGGCGGCCTCAGGGGCCCTGCCCGGCGCCGTGCCGCTCCCCTCAAGACAGGATGCCCGCAAGGGCAAAGGTGAATACGATGAAAAAAGTTCGTGTCGGTATCAACGGTTTCGGCCGCATCGGCCGCCAGGTGTTCCGCGCCCTGCGCCAGAGCTACGCTGACCGCGTGGAAGTGGTGGCCATCAACGATCTCTTCGACGCCACCACCAACTTCCAGCTGCTGGAGTACGACTCCGTCTACGGCCGCGCCTTCCTGGACGCCCAGGTGGACGGCCAGGAAGTGAAGGTCGGTGACTGGAACATCCACTGCTTCGCCGAGCGTGACCCCCATCAGCTGGCCTGGGGCCAGCATGGCGTGGACGTGGTGGTGGAAAGCACCGGCATCTTCCGCAAGGCCTCCCAGGCGTCCGTGCACATGGACAACGGCGCCAAAAAGGTCATCATCACCGCCCCGGCCAAGGAAGAGGACATCACCATCGTCATGGGCGTGAACCACGACCAGTACGATCCCGCAAAGCACCACATCGTGTCCAACGCCTCGTGCACCACCAACTGCCTGGCGCCCGTGGCCCTGGTGCTGCAGCGCAACTTCGGCATCAAGCTGGGCAACATGACCACCATCCACTCCTACACCAACGACCAGCGCATCCTGGACATGGCCCACAAGGACCTGCGCCGTGCCCGCGCCGCCGCCTGCAACATCATCCCCACCTCCACCGGTGCGGCCCAGGCCGTGGCCAAGGTCATCCCCGAACTGGCCGGCAAATTCACCGGCTATTCCCTGCGCGTGCCCACGCCCACGGTCTCCGTGGTGGACTTCAACGGCATCCTGGAAAAGGAGACCGATACCGAGACCCTGCTGGCCGCCCTCAAGGACGCCAGCGAGACCTACCTCAAGGGCATCCTGGGCTATAACAGCCTGCCCCTGGTCTCCATGGACTTCAAGGGCGACCCGCATTCCTCCATCCTGGAAGCGCCCTACACCACCGTGCAGAACGGCAATCTGGTGAAGGCCGTGGCCTGGTACGACAACGAATGGGGCTACTCCAACCGCGTCTGCGACCTCATCTGCCTGATGCAGGAAAAGGGCCTGTAAAAAACGCCGCCCGGAGCGGGCCTCCCCTGCTCCGGCATCCCCATGAACACAAAAGGCCACCCGTAACGGGTGGCCTTTTTTCATATATCCGATAGGCCCGGCACCGGCAGGGGGGCACCGCCATGACGCAATCGGCCTGTCGCCCGGGCTTCCTGTCCACCACACGGCGTTCGCGCCCTGCTCCCCTCCCTCGCCCGGCTTCCCGTCCACCAGACACAAAAAAAATCCCCCGCAGCACCGGGGGACCATCGAACACGGTACGGACAGGGCGCCACGCTCCCCATCCAATGACCATAGCAGCGTTTTTTGAAGGGAAAGGGGGAGCTTGAGGGGGAGAGGGGGATTTTTTCCAAGAAAAAAAGTCCCCCTCTCCCCCGCAGCATGGCATCACTCTACCCCAGGGCCTCGCGGGCCAGCCCGGAAACGGTCTTCTCGACCATCTTCTCACCGTCGAAGATCTCGCAGATCTCCTCATGCCCGGCCTCGGCCAGACGGCGCAGGGCCGGGGCATCCATGAAGTCGCGGGGCAGCTGGGCAAGGGCCCAGGCGGCCATGCCGCGGCAGGGGATGTCCTCGTCCTCCAGGCCCTTGAGCAGCCAGGGCCGGGCGCTGGCGGCCAGTTCCGGCCGGGCCTGGGCCAGGCGGCCGATGGCCCAGAAGCAGGAACGGCGCAGCGGGCCGTGGTCGCAGAAGTTGTCGTCCCGGCCCAGGTCGATGACATAGGAGATGAGCACCCGGTGGAACTCCCTGGCCGCGCGGGGACAGGCGGCCAGCACTTCGCCGAAGGCTTCGGGGATGCCCCAGCCGATGTTGCCGGATTCCTCGTTCATGTGCCACATGAGGCGGCGCATGATGTTGTGCATGTCCTCGGCGCTGCCCTCTTCCAGACCGGCCACCACCTGCCCCAGGGCCAGGGCGGCCTTGTGGCGCATGAGCGGCTCCAGCAGCAGGAAGGAGAAGAGCGGCCCCACGGCGGGCTGCCCCATGGAGCGCAGTCCGGGCAGATGGTCACGCCAGTCAGGCGCGGAAAGCAGATCTTTCAGTTGCTGTTTGACGGCACGCATACGGGCCATGACGCAGCTCCTTGCGTTACAGGGTACAGAAGAAGGTCACCCAGAAAGACACGCTGAAATCCAGGATCATGGCGTGCACGATGGAAACGAACACCCACTGCCTGCCCGCGAAGCGGGTGATGACCGGCAGGGTGGAATCCATGGTGGACGCGCCGCCGCACGAGATGGCGGCCAGCGGGCTGATCCAGCGTACCATGAGCGGCGTGAAAAGCAATGTGGCCAGCTCGCGCATGATGTTGGCCAGCAGGGCCACGGTGCCCAGCTCCGCGCCCTTGTACTGGGTGATGAAGATGGACGAAAGGGAATAATAGGCAAAGCCCGAGCCCACGGCCAGGCATTCGCTCAGGGAATAGGCCAGCGTGATGCTGGCCAGGGCCGCCCCGGCAAAGGTGCCCACGGTGGTGGCCAGGGGCAGCAGCAGCACCCGGGGCCGCAGGGTACGCAATATCTCGCCCAGACGGCGGTCGTGCCCGATGGAGATGCCCACCAGGAACATCAGCGCATAGAGCACATAGAGCGTGCCGTCGTGCTCCAGGAAATAGTCCGGTATCCAGCCCAGCCGGGCCAGCAGCACGCCCAGCACGAAACAGCCCAGGATCATCAGGCTCCCGCTCATGCCCGGCCCTCCCCGTCTTCCCGGTCATGGCGCAGGCTCATGGCCGCGCCCGCGTCCTCGCTGCCGTCCCCGGCGTCCGCACGGCGCCGGGGCCCGGCACCGGGGAAAAAGCGGCGCACGGCCATGATGCAGATGATGCTGCCCGCCACACAGGCCACGGTGAGCACCAGGGCCTTGCCGCCCAGCACGGGCAGGTCGGCCATCAGGGCCTTGTTGCCGCCCACGGCCACACCGAGGGCGAAGAGCATGAGCATGATGGTGGGGGAGATGGCGCGGCCCAGCAGTTCGGGCCACTGGAACGAGCGCAGGGCAAAGCCCAGGGCGATGCCCGTGAGCATCAGTCCGATAGCAGTGAACATGATGTTTTCAGCGTCTGGAGATCTGTTGCAGCGCCCGGCGCACAAAGGCCAGCATGGCCGCATAGCGCTGCGGTTCGTCAAGAAGGAATTCCACGTCCCAGAGCACCCAGACCAGCGTGCCGCGATGGCGCAGCTGCTGAAGGGGACGCACCCCGGCGGGCAGCCCCAGGGCGCGGGCCGCCACGGAGCCCATGACCACCACGGCACGGGCATGCAGGGCCTGCACGCCGGACCAGAACACGTCGGCATTGGGCTGGTAGCGGGGCCTGTCCTCCCCCTCGGCCGGGGCCGGGGAGGCGGGCATGGCGTCAGGATCGGGCAGGCAGGCGGGCCAGAAGGTGCTGGTGCCCGCCGGATAGGCCAGATCCTGCATGAGACGGCGGAAAAAGGCGCTGCGCTGCGCCTTGCCCGGGGCCTGCGCCTCGCAAAGGTCCGGGCCGAGGTTCCAGTAGGTCCAGACCACCCGTCCCTGCCGGGTGCGCGAAAGACGCTCCTGCCAGACGGCGGGCCAGACGTGGGGCGGCAGGGGCCGCCAGCTCCTGGACGCCGCGACGGCTGCCGGGGCCTGTTCCGCGGGCCGCGGGC
>OIWK01003300.1_pt1 | contig 11416 bp, 9 predicted proteins | sample 1587401 | NCBI WGS metagenome assembly OIWK01 (sample SAMEA3888911, study PRJEB22519) | human gut metagenome | biome: human gut; feature: human-associated habitat; material: faeces | place: Denmark | collected 2009
AGACGGCTATGAAAAATAATCTTATCGGCATCCTTGACCAAACCTATCCTGGTGTTAATACTTACTTTGACAGTCCTGCACGCAGTGACGGCAGCTAGAAATGGGTTGATTTTGCATCTACCATCTATCTGTCGGGAAACTTCGGTGGATGAGCAAAAAGGATTGACCACAACAGAGCAATGCCTGGATCATGTTATCGATTTAGATATTCTGTTTTCAGATTTTCTCATCCCGTTCTCTAATAATCTTCCATCTAACTTCCAATTTCTGCGTCTGTTTTTCAACCAATGCCATCCGCATCAGTAATTCTTCACACCTGTTTTTCTCACGTTTTATACTGATATCATTATACCATTTTAGACTCTTTTTTTTCAGCAAAATAATACAATTAGCGATTTAAAATTGCTGGTTCGTTACTTTCAGAGGTTAGCTGGACAGTAACCAATTTTCCGGTTTCTTATTTCGTTCTTGTAACATTTCCTTGCGTTTTTCTTTTCAATAGAGTATACTATTAGTAATCGAACAGGGATTATAGGGATGATCACAAGGGACTGCTGTTCCCATGGCGTTCATTTAGAACTGTTCGATTGACATAACTCATTACAAAAAGAGAGACCAAAGTCTCTCTCTTTTTATGCCTTTCTAATAGTCCCATCTCCATATCGGATTGGTATATACCCGTAAGTAGACAACTTTGGATCGTCCAGATTTTGTATACAGACCATGATTTCACGGTTTGCAATCTCTTTTTTGTCGATTTCCCAGTTCTCTTTCTTCCAACTGACATGCAGAAGATGCAGTAGATGAAATTCATGGAAAATTTCTTCAATCACATAGTAGACCATACAGTCTGTTTTTTCTTCCCAGTCAGAGATTACTTTCTGTTCTTCTTGGGTTATGGGCTGTAGGGTTCCGTTCAGATCAGTTTTCATTAATTTTCCAGAAGAAAAATTTCGAATGATCTCCGGCAACATTCGCATGGAAATCATGCGCTGTAATGCTTCTGCTCTCATATCTTCCTTTCTCATGACAAAGCCTCCAATCTTCCGTCATCGCTAAAAGAGTAATAGCAATGATCCCCTATGATGATATGGTCCACAAGATGGATATTCATAAGCTTACTGGCTTCTTCCAGTTTTTTCGTAAATAAACAATCTTCATTGGACGGTGACGGATCTCCGCTTGGATGATTGTGGCACAGTGCAAATATGGATGCTCCACACAAACACAACCGGACGAAGATTTCTCTCGTTGAAGCAACGGAAGTACTGACAGCTCCATGAGTTACTTCAAAAATTCCAATGATCTTACATTTTGCATCCATTGCCATCAGCCATACATGTTCTTCCGCTTGTCGGTCTGCTTCAAAAACGACATTCATTACCTCCACGATTTTATCCGCAGCGTTCGCATTTCCAAAAGAAGGGTAATTTTTTGTCGATTCTGCAACCAGGATATTTTTTCTGTTTTCGTCTAACATGACATTGTATTTTGTGATCCTCATAACTTTTTCTCCTTATGTATTTGGCCGATTAATATAGTATCTTTGTCGCAGCGTTCCATGCACATGGACTGCAGGATTAAATTTGTAACGTACTGGACGGCAGACTCACAATCTTCTTCTGGATCCAGACTAAGAAATGCAGCACAGCCCCCTCCGTAATAATCCGCAACGATCTGTAATTCATCAGAATCGAATCCGGTGTCAATTTTTTTGATCCCGTACCATCCTTCCGAACAGTCCGCAATTCTCCTTAAATCTTCCGGAGTTTCTTGGAAAGCTGCAGTATTCATGACTGCGAAATCATACGGTGTGAAGTTTCCTGATTTCTCCCCAAGAACAGATCTTGCAAAATCCTCTGGTTTTCCTATTACATAGTTATCCATGACATACCTCCATCACATCCGGATTTTTTTTGTCACAGGACTGGTCTTCTGCCCAATCCCATACAATGCAATCCAGGATTCCATATTTTTGGTTTAGTTTCTTTTTTGCCAGTTCCCTTGTTTCCGCTACCACGATTCCGCCAACACCAAGATGAGAGATCTGATATCTCCATAATTTTCCCATTATCCAATATACCCCCAGTAAATATCATTCTGTTCTTCTGCTACCTGCGCCCTTTTTGCATTCCATGGAAGGAAAGGTAAAGCGACTTGATGGCAGATTAAAAGTCTGCAAAAAGTAAAATCACAGGCTTCCGGATATAAGGTGACATTCTGGACAAATTGGAAATTATGTTTGATCTTGACCGGTTTCGTACCACGGAACGCATAAATTTCCTTGCCCTTCAAAAAAACATGGAACTTTTCCTTTGTGTCGTTATCAAAGCCATATAAAAGGGTACGGTCATTGATCTTTGGAATAAGGTCAGATGCTTTAATCAAAGTGTCTGTCGTTAATAATTCATAGTATTTTTTCTTCATGTAATCTTCTCCTATTAATTGTATTTCAGATGTTTTTGTGACTCCTTTCTTTATATTTCATCTGATACTCATAGATTGGAGAAAAATAAAAGAAACAAAAAGGAGACCCCGAAGGGTCTCCAAAAAAATATGAAGAATGTATGGGAAAACACAGATTAATTCTGTGATTTCTTTCTGTTTTTACGTCTTCTTCTCAGTGCTTCCAGGGTTCCTGTAGAACCGGCAAGCAGACTCATGAACAGTCCTGCCTGGGACGGATCACCAGTTTTCACGGCATTGGATGCTACACTGGCAATGGTCCCTGTTGCAGCAGCTGTACTTGTTGCAGCCACAGCAGATCCTGTCACAGTAGAAGTTTTGGTTACGGTAGCAGGTGTGACAGTCGTTGGCTGTGTATTTTTATTTTCTGCTTTCTTTGCTTCCTCAGCTTTTTTCGCTTCTTCCGCCTTTTTGGCTTCTTCTGCTTTCTTAGCTTCTTCCGCGGCCTTTTCTTCTGCTGCTTTCTTTTCCGCATCTACAAATTTCTGGTAATTTGCCTTTGCGATCGTCAGGTCGGAAATGGTCTCTGCGTGTTTCTCGGCAGCTGTATCATAGGCCTGTTTCGCATCAGCAGTTACTGCCTTGGCAGCTTCCAGATTTTTCACCGCTGAATCATAAGCCTGTTTTGCATCACTGATCTTTGTGACGTAAGCATTGAGGTATGTATAATCCGTATCTGTGATCGGAGTTGTCATAGCTTCTTTCAGAGACAGTTTTCTAGCTTTTGCCAGGCGGGAAACTGCATTCTGGTATGCTGTTTCAGCATCAGTGACAGACTGTGCTTTTTCAGCAGCCAGGTTTTTCGCAACATCCAGGGCATTTTTTGCAACTGCAGTATCTGCCTGGGCGGTGCGTAAAGCTTCCTGAGCAGCCATATAAGCATCGTAAGAAGCTTTTGCTGTTTCATAAACACTCTTTGCCTGTTCTGCCTTTGCTGTTTTATCGGCGAGGTCTGCTGCAGTCTGTGTTTTTAAAGCCTGTGCATCAGCAAGAACAGCTTTTGCATCTGCCAGAGCCTGTGCTTTCTGGTCAACAAGTTTCTGAGCCTGCGCCTGTGCAGCTTTTTTCTGTGCGAGAACAGATGCAGCTTCATCAGCTGTTTTCTGTGTGGCTTCCATTGTATTTCTCAAACGAACAATATCTGCATTCAGCTGGTCCACAACACCCTGTTTCTTTTCTGCCTCCTGTGTCAGAGAATCCAGTTTTTCCTGCTCTTTTGCCAGCTGTTTTACAGCCATATCGTATGCTGTGTTTGCCTGGTTCACTGCATTGATTGCATCCGTAATATTCTGATCGATCTGGGACGGAAGTAGGGAGTCCACACCATTCTGGGCATCCTTTAAAATTGCCTTTAAAGAATCCAGTGTTTTTGTCTGGCTATCCCGTGTAGTCTTTGTGGTGTCAACTTTTGTCTGGGCATCTGCCACAGATCTCTGCAGACTGGAAAGTTCGTTTTCTGCCTGACTTAAATTATTTCTTTCCTGGGACAGTACCGCCTGGTTTTGACTGATGGAAGCGGTCAGATTGTTGCGTTCTGTAGACAAGTCTCTTAATTTCTTTTTAAGGTCTTCCTGTCTCTGTTCTACGTCTGCCTTGGCTTTTTCTTTTTCATCTACGGCAGCCTGTGCAGCTTCAGTTTTCTGTTTGGCTGTTTCATATGCAGCATCATATGGATCGGAAGTCTGTTTTGCTTCGTTATACTCTTTCAGGGCTGCGTTGTAAGCATCTTTCAGATCACCGCCACTCAGGTAACGGTTGATCAGTTCACGTACTTCATCTGTTGTATAGTATTTCATTCCAGGCTGCATGGTCGATCCGAATAACTGGCTGGCACAGTCGGTGAAATACATCTGTGAATCTGGATATTGCGTGCGGTATTTACTCAGTCCGATACCTGTGATAGTATAATCTCCCCGGATAATGTTCAGATAATGGAGACACTTCATATAATTATTTACCGAATCAGCCTCATAGAGAGCTTTCTCCTTAGTATACCATTCATCAAATGCCCAATCCACATCTGAAGAACCCCAGAACAGATTTTCTCCATAACCCCATTTTTCCAGATGGCTATAGGAGTATGCAGAATTGTTTGCATCGTACTGTGATTTTGCCATCAGTTCCAGGGAAACTTTCAGTTCACCAAGGCCTTCTTTTCTACGGATTTCGTTGCATTTGTCGATGAATTTCAGGGATTCCAGCATATTGTTCAGGTTGGTTGCATCCTGTGCACCACCCATAACGGTATGGTCGTTTCCGGTCTCAGTATTGACAGTGCCAAATACTTCTTCCCCATAATTCATGCTGTCAAAGAACCCTTTTGATCCGGCAGCTTCCACTGCAGATTTATCAAAGGAATCCAGGGCTTTTTTTGCATCTTCCAGGACTTTCTGTTTTTCAGCGGTGATTGCATCGTATTTGTCCTTATCGTCTTTTGCAGCCGCTTCTTCTTTTTTTGCTGTATCCAGAGCCGTATTCGCCTGATTCAATTCACTATTTGCGGTCCAGTGTTCACTGTCCAAAGGTCCCATTCCACTTTGTGTATCCTGGATCTCAGTAGTGATTTCATTCTGTCTTTTCTGGGCATCCTGGATCTCTTTTTCCAAGGAAGCCACTTTTTCTTTTGCAGCATTTCTTTCGGAAATTTTTGTATTTAAAGCAGAGTTTGCTTCTTCCAGCGCTTTTACTGCTGCGTCATAATCTGCCTGTGCAGCATCCACTAATTTCTGCTGTGCATCCACATCTGCCTGTGCTTTATCTACCCGTGCCTGAGCCAGTGCTTTCTGTGCAGCTTCCAATGCTGATTTTTTCGCATTCATATCTGCTGTTGTCTGATCCACGACTGTCTGCTGATCTTTTACTGCGTTTGCAGCAGCATCGGCATCCGCTTTTGCCTGGTTGTAAGCAGAATCTTTGTTTGCTTCATCCACGGCAGCATCATATTCTTTTTTTGCCTGATTGGCATCAGCCTGTGCTTTGTCAGCGTCTGCTTTTGCCTGATCGGTATCGGCTTTTGCATCAGTCAGTGTTTTATCGGCATCGGCTTTTTCCTGTTCAGCAGATGTTACACCATTCTGTGCAGAGTTGACATCCTCCTGTGCTTTCTGGTCTGCTTTATTCGCAGCGTTTTTATCAGCTTCTGCTTTATCCGCATCCTCTTTTTTCTCCTGGACACTTTCAGAAGTTTCACCTGTTGTCGTATTGTCTGCATTGTTTTTCGCATCGGCTTCTGCTTTTTCTTTATCTGCCAGGTCTTTCTCAGCCGAAGACACTCCGGCATCTGCGTTTGCTTTATCCTGATCCGCCTGGGTTTTATCCTGGTCAGCTTTTGTTACAGCATCTTCCGCATCGTTCTTTGCCTGGTCAAAGGCATTTTCCGCATCTTTCTGTGCTTTGTCAGCATCCTGCTGTGCTTTATCTGCAGTCTCCTGCTTTTTGTCCTGGTCAGCTTTCGCAGTATCGTACTGATCCTTTGCAGCATCCGCTTTCTGTCCGGCATCTGTTTCTGTTTTCTGAGCCTGATCCAGCTGATCCTTTGCTTCTTCTTTTGTAGCCGGTTCCTGCGTGGTTGCAACATCCTGAGTCTGGATTGTAGTTTCCGTAACTGGTGTCGCCAGTTCCTCAGCATGGACAACGGTTCCATTACTTCCTGCAGCTACGGCTGCTCCTGCTACTACTGTAGCGACTGCTAATTTTGTTGATACATTCTTCATAAAGGTATTCCTCCTATTTTTTTATTTCTGACTATAGTATGTCAAAAACTTTTCAAAATGGAATTTTTTCGGACAGACGGTTTTTCCGAACTTTTACTGCCGTTACATTCCATTATAAACCTGTTTTTTTGAAGAAACAAGTAATACAAAAGGATCCGTCCAGAATTTTCCAGACAAATCCTTTGTTCCATCGACCTATAAACTATTATTTATTTGTGATATTGTATTTTCCGTCTGTTGTTTTTGTGTTCCCCCAGTCAGCCTTGTATGTACAGGTTTTGCTTCCTTTGGTATATTCCACCTCAGAAATCTGTGTGCCAGCTGGAGCATTGGTTTCAGAATCTTTATTTAATGTGACAGTTACCTCTGCCTCATCTGGCACCTCTGCAAGGTTTTTAATATCCGCAATCGTCACATCCCCATCATCTCCGATTGTTACCGCCTCTCCGACATCGTTCTTTCCATAAGCTTCGTCTACCAGTGTCTGGGCAGCCTGGACAACGGATCTGGTCTCTGCGATCATGGATTTATTCTTAGCTTTGTCAATATATCCTGTCAGTGCCGGAATTAACAGTGCAGCCAGGATAGCAAGAATTACCAGGACAACGATCAGTTCGACCAGGGTAAATCCTTTTTTATTCTTTTTAACTTCTTAATCATGTAAGATACTCCTTTGCTCTGATATAGGAAGAAAAAGGCCGAGACTAAGAAGAATGTGATCCGGTTCCTTTTTGTTTTCTCCTGCTGGATCACAAGAATGTCATTCTCCCATTCTTCCGGAAACTGGAATAAATCTTTTTCGTTTCGGAATTCTTTATACAATTTCTGCATATCCGCTGGAATCTTAGAGTTTTTCTTCATGTAAAACTCCCTCTTAATACGACATCACCCTGCCAGAGAAACCTCCAGCAGGGGAATATCTTATATACATTTTATTTTAGTCTTGTATTACTTATCTTGTTTTTACCCAAGCACCGGATCCATCCACATAGTAGTTGCCTACCCATGTGTTTTCAGCCATTGCTCCGCTGGCATCCATATAATACCAGGTTCCGCCAACTTTCTGCCATCCGGTCAGCATCTTTCCACTGCCGTTCATGTAATACCATTTACCGTTGACTTTTGTCCAGCCGGTAGCCATATGTCCGTTTGCCGGATTCAGGTAATACCAGGAACCTCCCTGATACAGCCATCCGGTAGCCATTGCTCCGCTTCCAGTCAGGTAATACCATCCAGATGCACGGTGCAGCCATCCAGTCTGCATTGCTCCACTTCCGTTTAAGAAGTACCATGTACCATTCAGGTTGATCCATCCGGTAGCCATTGCTCCGCTTTCGGTCATGTAATACCAGGTTCCACGGTCATTCAGCCATCCAGTCTGCATTGCTCCGCTTCCACTCATGTAGTACCAAGCGCCGCCAACTTTCTGCCATCCGGTCTGCATCCATCCGGCATTGTCAAACAGATACCACTGTCCATTGATGCATTCCCATCCGTTTCTGGTGTATCCGCCATCGTTGTGACGATACCACCAACGGCTTCTGGACTGGATCCACTGACCAGACATCTTGATGGTGAAGGATCTCTGCAGGCTGCCATTGTAATTTCCTTTACCGGAAATGGTGACAGTTGCGGTTCCAGGATTTACATTGTTGCTGTAAGATACCGTATAATCGCTGTTTGCACGTAAGGTTTTTCCGGACACACTGACACTTACATTCTGTCCGTGGGCAGATCCTGTATATGTCTTATCTGCAATACCGGATACGCTTGCACCGTTGATGGAAACTTTTGCGATCTGGAATGTTTTGTCCACAGTTCCGGCATAATTTCCTTTACCGGTGATCGTAACAGTAGCTGTTCCGGCATTGGTGTTGTTTTTGTAAGATACAGAATAATCCGTTCCCTCTTTCAGGGTAGTTCCGTTTGCTTTTACTGTGATCTTCTGTGTTTGTGCGGATCCATTATAGGTTTTGTTGCTGATACCAGAAATGGTCGCATCTTTGATCTCTACATGTTTGATCGTGAACATTTTTACGATCATGCCATGCTGTTCGCCCTCTGCACGGATTGCAACGGAAGCGGTTCCTACTTTCACATTGTCGTAATAACCAACCTGGTAATCTTTTCCCTCAACCAGAGTCTTTCCTTCCAGTTTTACGGTTACTTTCGGGCGTTTTTCTGTTCCATCATAGGTATAGGTTTCCTGGGAAAGAGTGACTTCTGCCTTGTCCAGTCCTGGTTTTACGACAGTTACTTCACAGCTTGCTTTTACGCCATCCAGTTCTGCAGTAATGGTTGCAGTACCATAGGAAACACCGGTCATGTTACCAGCTTTATCTACTTTTACTACATCCGGATTAGAGGATGTCCATTTCATTTTTGTCAGATCTGCAGTGGTATTAATCGGGTTTGCTCTTGGACGAAGATGTTCTTTTGCTCCCAGTTCCAGATTGTATTTGTCTGCCATTTCGATTGCTTCCAAAGGAATGGAAACGGTCACTTTGCAGGTTTCTGTAAACTTACCAACGGTTGCGGAAATTGTTGCTTCTCCTGCACCAACAGCAGTTACTTTACCATTTTTATCAACAGTTGCCACGTTTGTATTGGAAGATTTCCAGGTAACAGTCTTGTCGTCTGTGGTATATACCGGATTTACTTTCACATTCAGGTCCACAGTTTCACCTTTTTTCAGGTCTGCAGATGCCTTATCCAGCTGGATGCTTTCCAGTGGTGCTAAGACACGGACTTCGCATTTAGCTGTTTTGCCCTGGATCTTTGCGGTAATGGTTGAACTTCCGATTCCAACAGCTGTTACTACGCCGTCTTCGGATACTTTGACGATCTTTTCATCGGATGATTCCCAGGTGAGTCCTGTGGTTGTTTCAGAATCTACCGGGTCAAAGGTCAGTTTCAGTTTCTGAGGTTCACTCTTGAGTGTCAGGGTCAGTTCTGTCTTATCCAGTGTGATCGATTTGACAGATACTTTAGACACATGGAGTGTATAGGAATCTAACACTTTACCGGATTCTTTGCTGGATACAGAGATCTCGCAGTCACCCTCTGCTACACCTTTGACTGTTCCATTTCCTGCATCTACGGTACAGATCTTTTCATTGGAAGATGTATATACCAGATCATCATTTGCATAGTTTGGTGTCAGCTTGGATGCGATATGCTGCACTTCTTCTCCCACGGAGATTTCCTCTTTGTCACTGACATCGGTAAATGCTGCACTTTCATAAGCAACTTTCTTTACGCCGATGTTTGGTAAAATTCCACTATCACTTGTTGCTACTTTATCATATGCGTTCAGTTCGTTCATACGGTCTTCGCTTGCACAGTAGATATTGGAACCTTTTGGAAGATTGTAAAACAAGTATGAAGACTTCGCTCCAATACTAATCTGGTTCTTGTCTAACAGATAAATATCCATTGCTTTTGCTGGATCATAAACGATACCTGCACTTAAAGCTACGCTGGAACCAACATATAGAGTTTTCAGATTCTGGCATTCATTGAAAGCCTGTCCTGTTACGGAGTATCCGTCAGGAATATAATAGGAAGTATCTTCCTTTGCTGCTGGGTATCTTATAAGAGTACGTCCATTAAACAGAACACCATCCACAGATCTTTGATAGTTTGAACTAATTACATTAAAAGATTTAATATTAGGACATCTTACAAAGAAATCTACAGCTGCGCCTTTAATATCTCCGTTCAGTGTGACTTTTTCCAGCTTCTGACAGTTATCTACGAATCCCCATCCAGGAGTAAAAGAACCCTTAATATTTAATTCTTTCAGATTTGTACATTCATCAAACTGTCCATTAGCAACCTTTGTGACACCTGAACCCATATTGAATACTTCTGTTCCAGGCATATAGCATGTTGCAGAGTCTTCCAGAGTAGTAACATTATCACTCAGTGTGACTACTTTACACGTATTGCTCTGAATTGCTCTTCCGGCAATTGTTGTCACAGAATCCGGAGTTGTATAAGATTCCATCGGATAATTTGGGATCATTGCTTCCAGTCTGGTCATATCACTGGAGTATACACAGCCATCTTTTACAACCATGTTAGCTTCTGGATCTTCAATCACAACATTTGATACGTTTTTTGCTCCGCCCATAAAAACAGATTCGATATTTTTCACGCCCATTTTAAAAGTAATTGTTTTTACGAACTGATCTTCCCAGAAAGATTCTTTTCTTACTGTTGCTACCTGGTAAGTCACACCATCATGTTCCACAGTAGGATTTACTACAACATCGCCTGTCTCATCCCACATATCATGCTCTACAACATCAACCTGTTTATCCCCGACAACTTTATATACCAGATAGTTTTCGGTAAACTCACTATTAATAGGAAGAGATTCCCCAGCTGCTGCCTGAACAGCGTCCTGATTTTCCTGTTCTGCTGCCTGAACAGCGACTTGATTTTCCTGTTCTGCTGCCTGTGCAACCGTATTATCTGCTTCTTCCGTATAAGATTCTTCCTGTCCATTTGCAGACTCATCGATAGGAGTTTCAGTATCCTCTGATGCGTTCTTATCTTCATCTGCCGGAGTTTCCTCATTTTCTGTTACGTCTGGAGCAGTTTCTGTGTTTTCTTCTACAACTGTTGCATCATCTGCTGGGGCATCCTGTGTGACTTCTGATGTGACTGCCACATTACTGATATCTGCTGCCAGTGCCGGTGTTACGTTTGCGATTGTTAATGTAGAGGACAGTAACAATGCCATTACCTGTTGTTTCTTCATATTTCTTCTCTCCTTTGTTTGATTGGTTTTTTCTTGTTCTGCTTATAGTATGTAGAATAATGGAAAAAACGGTATTTTTTCGGACAGGCTATTTTTCCGAAATACATAATCTGATTATAAGCCAAAAGATTACGGAAAACAATGGAAAATATTAATAGCGATGAAAAAATGTAATGAAAAGGACCTGCATCTAAACAGGTCCTTCAAATATGTAATGTTTTTTGGAATATCTCTATTTTATATCACGCCAATTAGGAATAAAACCCATATCAGCTTCAATCTGTAAAATAGAAATAGTTGTTAGCCTGGATGACAAATCTTGTATTAATGTATCCAGTAAGCCATAGAATATCCTAAAAGATTCTTTAGATAACATGGTCTTAAATATCAGTACAATTGCAAACAAGTCATTTACTGCCACTCAAAATGTGTTGAAATATACTCAAACACATCGAGAAATTGAAGCCCT
>OIWK01003302.1_pt1 | contig 11414 bp, 13 predicted proteins | sample 1587401 | NCBI WGS metagenome assembly OIWK01 (sample SAMEA3888911, study PRJEB22519) | human gut metagenome | biome: human gut; feature: human-associated habitat; material: faeces | place: Denmark | collected 2009
AAACTTAATCTAAATGAAATACATTATTTTAGCGAGGAAAAATTCTCGCTTTTTTTGTTGCAACAATGGAAAGGAAAAAGAATATGAAAAACATATTGAAGAAAGGTAGTAAATTCTTTCTAACAGCATTAGTTATTCTCAATTCGTTGATGAATACTTTACCGGTACATGCTGAAGAAACGACTACAGATGAAAATGATTTAGATACGATTGTAGAACTTGGAAATGCAGAAGATGTATTTCCTGATTTGATGCCTCAGTCTGATGGAATCTCATTAACGGATACAACAGGAACAGGCAGTATTTATGCAATGATCCATATTGCCAATCAGTATGGATTTGATTATGTACAGCAATTGTATGTTGGGGATAAGACAGTATTCTGTATTGAGCCTATGCAGCTTTTTACAGAAGGCTTGGATTATCATCAGGATACTGCAAAATGGGATGAATTATCTGAACAAACGCGTCAGAATATCTGGGAAATCAATTATTATGGATACAGCTATTCTGGTCATCAAACAGAAAAATACTATGTCGCAACTCAGGTTATGATTTGGCAGGCAGTGACTGGAACTTGGTATCAGCCTTACTATACAGATGGAACTACAGTGTATGATATTTCAAATGAGGTTGCAGTCATCAACAATTTACGTACTCAGCCTCAAGGTAGACCTTCATTCAATAACCAAACAATCAAGATGGGATTAAATACACCGGTGACATTAACGGATACGAAGGGTACTTTAGCAAACTATTCAATCACAAACTCAAATGGAATTCGTGCTTCTGTAAATGGAAACAATCTAACAGTAGCTATCACATCTGAAAATTATGATAAGAGTATTACTTTTTCACGTAATTTTACAGCACGAGATGTAAATGTTATCTATGGATCAGGTGGATATCAAAGAGTTATTTATTTAGCCTCAAGGCGAGATCCTTCTCCAAACTTCAAATTAAATTTCGATTTGATGTATGCAGATATTGAAGTTGAAAAACAGGATTCTCAAACAGGTACTAAGACTCAAGGAGATGCTACTTTCAATGGAGCTACATTTGCGATTAAAGATACAAGTGGAAATGTACTTGAAACCATCACAACAAATGGATCAAAAGCTAAATCAAAAAAATATCCAGTGGGAACAACTTTGAATGTATGTGAGGTTACTTCTCCTGAAGGATATTTAACTAACAGTTCTTGTAATACAGTAGAACTTAAATATTCAGGTGATAATACACCTAGTACATTCTCTACAACAGTTAAAGATCAGGTTATTAAGGGTCGTATTGAAATTGCGAAAACGATTGATAAAGAGAAATATGGGTTATTCCAAAGCAATGTTCAAAAGCCTGGTGAAGGATTTAAATTTGATATTATTTTAAAATCGACAGGTAAAGTCGTATCAACATTGACTACGGATGAAGATGGTCGAGCTATTAGTGATTATCTTCCATATGGAACTTATATCGTTAAAGAACATGAAACAAAAGGCTATGATACTTTAAAATCTTTTGAATTAAAGATTGATCAAAATGAGAAGACATATTTCTATAACATCTATAATGATACAATCAAAGCAGAATTAACTATCTATAAAACGGACAGTGAAACTGGTAAACGAATCCCAGCAGCTGGAGTAGAATTTAAAATCAAAGATGCAGATGGTAATTATGTAACACAGGAAGTAACGTATCCTAAAAAAGAAACTACAGATGTATTTAAAACGGATGAAGATGGTTCTGTACATTTACCTTCTCCATTAAAGTATGGTGAATATAAATTAGTGGAGATCAAAGCACCTCATGGTTATGTATTAAAAGATACAGAAATTCCAATCAATGTGGACGGTTCTAGTACAGAAATCTTTATGAATTTTGACAATAAAACACAAAAAGGCCAGGTCTATGTGGAAAAGACAGGCGAGATGTTGTCAGGAGCAAAAGAATCTTAAACAGATTATGGAACTTTATATACTCCAGAATACAAAGAAAAATATTTATCAGGTATCACTTATGAAATTACAGCACGTGAAGATATTGTAACTCCAGAAGGAACTGTGTGGTTCCACAAAGGAGATGTAGTTGATACATTTACAACAGGGGATGGTGTAACAACTTCAGCTTTACTTCAATTAGGTAAGTATTCTATTAAAGAAACAGCAACACAAACTGGTTTTGTGTTAGATGAAAACACATATGATTTTGATATTGAATATGCAGGTCAGATGATTGATGTAGTTGAAATCAAACAAGCTTATGTCAATGAAAGACAAAAATTAGATTTGCAGATTACTAAAACATTTGAAGATGAAGATAAGGATGCATATAAAGATGTTGTCTTTGGTGTATATTCTAAAAATGATATTACTTTAAATGACAAAGTGATTATTCCTGCAGATGGATTGGTTGGAACATTAACAATTGATGAAGATGGCAAGAATATTGAACAGTTGGATCTTCCAACAGGTGAATACTATGTTAAGGAATTGGAAACAAATGTAGGTTTCAAATTGGATGAAGAAAAGCATGACTTTACTTTCAATTATGATGAAGATACAACTAAGCCTACTGTAACAGTTTCTATGGATCTTTATAATGAAAAGCGCCGTTTAGAATTGGATGTCAATAAAGTGGATAAAGATCATCATGATCATTTCTTGAATGGAGCTATTTTTGAAGTATATGATAAGACAGCAGATGCTTATGTTACTACTTTAGCCAGTGGTCAATTGATGATTACTGGAGAAGAAAAAGATGAAGAGTATGAAATCTCTAAAAAAGAAGACTTCTCTAAAATTATCAAGACAGTAAAAACGGATGAAAACCAACAGATTGTTTTAGATATTGATGATGGTACTTATTATTCTAGAAAAGTTGGAGATGACAAGGTAACAAAACATGTTGTAAAAGATGGAAAAGCAGTATTAGCGGATGCTATTTATGGACATGAATATGAATTTAAGGAAATCAAAGCTCCAACTTCTTATCAATTAGCTGATAAATCTAAAGCTTATAAAGTAGAGGTGGATGAGGAAACTGATACAATTATTTATTATTTTGAAAACGCACGTATCGTTGTTCCCAATACAGGGGTATAAATAGTATGAAACATAAAAAAATAAAAATAGCAGCTGCACTAGTTGTAGTGGGATTGATTGGTGGAGTTATCTACAATCAGGTTACTGCAAAGAAATCTTATGACTATTCGGATTATTATGTAGAAACAACAACTAAAAAAGAATCAATTAAAGAAAATGAGGAAGCTTCTGAAAAGGAGCTTTCTTTATCTTTGTTGAAAAAAACAAATAAAGATGTTGTGGGTATTTTAGAATTTGATGATCGAATTATTCATGAGCCGATTGTACAAGCTCCAAATAATGATTATTACGTTCGTAAAAATATCAATAAAGAATATGCCAATGCCGGAATACCATTTGTATCGGCAGATGGAAATATAGATTCAAAAAATGTTGTAATCTATGGTCATTCTAGTAAATGGGATAACATTATTTTTACACCTTTGATGAGTTATATAGATCAGAACTATTATAAAAAGCATGATACATTTAAATTCATTACAGAAGATGAAACTAGAACATATCAGATCTTTGGAGTAATAAATGTTGATTTGAATGACTTGAATGATTCTTTAGAATTTACTCAAACAGAATGGGATTCAATAAATTCATTTAATGCATTTATATCAGATTCCATTAATAGGGGATTGTATAAGACTGGTGTTTCAGTAAATAAAGATGATCGATTAATGACTTTGGTTACTTGTGATACAAGAGATAACAATAAGAGAATTGTAATTCTAGCTAAATTGGTTAATATAGCTAATGTTTAAAACTAAGGTGTATGATATTATTTAGCTAGATAAATTAGAAGTTATGGAGGAAGTAAATATGCTAGATAAAAAAGAGTTTGATCTTTGGGCAGATGGTTACGACAAAACTGTCGGCATTTCTGATGAGAAAAACACATATCCTTTTGCTGGTTACAAAAAGGTACTTGGATTCATTTTTCAGACTATAATGAAAACTGAAAATGCTATTGTTTTGGATATTGGGTTCGGGACAGGTACATTAACAACAAAGCTATATGAGCAAGGATGTTCCATATATGGACAGGACTTTTCATCTAGGATGATTGAGTTGGCATCTGAGAAAATGCCCAATGCACATTTATATCAGGGGGACTTTTCAAAAGGGCTTGTCGAACCGTTGCGTAACTTTCGATATGATTATATTGTTGCGACATACTCTTTGCATCATTTGACGGATGATCAAAAGAAAGATTTCTTTCTAGAATTGCGTAATCACTTAAAGGAAAACGGCAAAATTATAATCGGTGATGTTGCCTTTGAAACACGAAAGGATTTAGAACAGTGTAAATTGAAGGCAGGAGACACATGGGATAATGATGAAATCTACTTTGTCGTTGAAGAACTGAGAAAAGAATTTCCGGATCTTTCATTTACACAAATGTCCGATTGCTCAGGAGTCCTGATTTTAGACTGACAAATACCAATTTACTGTTATTATGCCAAATTTAAATTATCGTGGCACTCAAGATGGCACTCAAGATGGCACTCAAGATGGCACTCAAGATTTTGATACACTAATAATGAACATGATTGAAGAAAACAATAAAATCAGTGCAAAAATCATGGCCGAAAAATTAGGTGTCAGTTTAAGAACAGTTCGACGCCTCATTAAAGAAAATGATCAAATTGAATATGTGGGACATGGATTTAGCGGATATTGGAAAATTAAATAGTTTCCTAGAAAGAAGTGATTTTATTTGACACATATACGTTGTCCTCATTGTGGTCATGAAACGGCAAAAAATTGTTTATGGAATTCCAAAAATGACTACTCAACTTCAAAAAGATATAGATGATCATAAAATCTATTTTATACGTGGTAAAAAGATTCTAACTTCAAGTTGATATTGTTTTCATTGTCATAAAGATGTTTGTTATTCATTTTTACCTATTGATGAAACTTCTACTACTTCAGTTGAATCTGAAATGGGTGGTTTTTATGAAGGATATCAAAAGATTGTTGTAAAAAAGATTAAAGATTGGTTTGTTGATTCTTATTCAGATTCTATTGGTACTTTAGAATGCAAAACAAGTATTGATTTAACTGAAAAGGAATATAAGAAGTTTATCCATAATATATATCCTACATTAAAGAATGGAATGAAAACTATGATGATTTAGATATTTGTGATGAAACAACCTGGTCTATCATTATAAAAGCAATTAACAGTTTAGGTTTACCTGAGATTCGATAAGCATTAGAATTTCAGCTAGTGCTTTTCTTTAATCAAGTGAGCAACATAATGTTCACACTATTAGAAATTAAAAGAATCATTCTATTACCGAATATTTAATAATTTTTAAAAAGTGGGAATAGGATATGAGGTATATGTTGGCAAACTGTATAAAAAAGAAATCGACTTTGTTGCCAAGAAACGTGATACACAAATATATATTCAAGTAAGTGATAATATTTCGGATGAAAAAACATTTGAAAGAGAATACACACCATTACGTGCGATAAAAGATGCATACCCTAAGTTAATCATTGCAAGAACACGCCATGAAACATATGATTATCAAGGTATTCAAGTTATTGATCTTTGCAGATGGCTTAGAGAAGAATAACGATTCGTTTTCAAAAGCATAATGGGTGCTGTCCAGACAATGTCTGGATGACTTTATTGTATGAGTTAAATCTACAGTGTTACTTAACTGAAAATAATTAGGTGCCTAAAAATCAGTACAGAGCATTACCACTTTGGTAGTGCTTTTCTTTTTGCCTGATTTAGAAAGGATGGTGATGTTATGGCAGAATTTAAATCTCAAGATGAGAAAACTAAACAGGCTTTTTCAATGATTGAGCAAGGAGTAAAGGATGTTTATTCTTCTGAATCTTTTAAACAGTATCTATCCTGTTTAAGTAAGTTTCATAGTTATTCTTTGAATAACACATTATTAATATTGTCGCAGAAGCCGGAGGCTAGTTTAGTAGCTGGATATCGTGCCTGGCAGACAAATTTTAATCGTCATGTAAATAAGGGTGAAAAAGGCTTAATGATTCTAGCTCCAGTTACAACAAAAGAAGATAGATTAATGAATAAACATGATGAGAATGGAAATGTGATTTTAGATGAATCTGGAAATCCAGTCCAGGAAATGCGTGTAGTTAATCTGACTCATTTTAAGACAACGACAGTCTTTGATATTTCACAAACTTCAGGAGATCCTCTTCCATCTTTAGTGCATGATTTGACAGGTTCTAGTAATGAAGTGAAAGCAATTATACAAACTATACAGTCTGTATGTACAATACCAATTGAATTTAAAACAGAAACTGAAGATCTTAGTTTTATGACTGGGGCTAAAGGATATTATTCACCAAGAAAAGATAAGATTGTCATTAATAAAGATTTAGAGGATTTACAAACCGCAAAAACATTAATACATGAGTATGCTCACAGCTTACTTCATAAAGAAACTGATAAAAATCAAAGCCAACGAGAAATTGAAGCAGAATCGTTGGCTTTTGTTATTTGTGATCATTTTGGAATTGATACTTCTGAATATTCATTTGGCTATATCGCGTCTTATGCTAACAAGGATTATAGTGAGTTGAAATCTATTTTAGTAAACATTCAGAGTAAAGCACACAAGATGATTGAATTAATAGAACCTGTGTTTAAGGAGAATTTGCATATGCTAGAAAAGGAAAATCAATATATTACTCCAGTAGAAATGGAAGAATTGAATCATGATATAGTACTTAAAATTGCATCCATGATGGAACAGTATAAAAAAATTATGTCGGATTCAAATATTACAACTTCAGATATTCATGAAACGATTGATCAAGAAATATCGAATTTTTTGACAGATAACAAAGAATATAGAGTACAAGATCATTTGTATCAGAATAATGAAGTATACCAGCTTGTTTTGCATAGTGCTTGTTATGATGCATTTATGAATGAAGAGTTTGATCCAAAACAATCCTGGTTTATGGATCATTCGATTGAAAGAAGAAACTATGAAATGTTTGAAAAAATAGCCAGTCCATTATTAACAAACAGTGCATATTATATGAAATATGGGACACCTAATTATATGGATTTAAATATCGAAATTATTGGTGATGATCGATTGGCTATGGCTCATAACTATGTTTTAAATGGGGATGTGATGGCTGATCCAGATGTTGAATTTACGGTTGATAAAAAGAACAGGATGCTATATCCACAGACCTATCAGCAGGATTCACTTCAATACTTTGAAAGAGTAGATGGAGATTCAATACGTGCTAGAGAACTGAATCATTTTATGCATGAATGGCTTGCAAATGTTGTTGATCAAAAGTATAAAGTGCAAACTATTTATACTGAAGATAAAGAATTATCGGTTAAAGAAAATCCAAATGCTGTAAGAAGCTTTTGTAAACAAAATGGTATAGGAATGATGGCACCTAAACTAAAGGAGTTGGAAAAATGAGTAAAAAGTTTATTCGAAAATCGGTTCTTGAAAAAGTTAGGACACTATCGGCATTTGACTATTTAAATAACTATCATCCTTCACTATTAGTAAAAAATGGAAAGAAGGATTACTATCATAGAGAACATGAATCATTGCACTTTTCAAACGGCAAGTGGTATTGGTGGTCGCAAGGTGTAGGTGGTACGACTGCATTGGATTATTTGATTGCTGTAGAAGGATATGATTTTAAAGAAGCATGTAACTATTTAGCAAGTTTAATGAACGTTAGTGATCCGGTTGTAACGTATTATCATAAAAAAGAAACGAAACCATTTGAGCTTCCTGAGAAAGATAAAAGCAATAATTTAGTGATTCGTTATTTGTGTGAAACGCGGAAAATAGATAGAGAAATTGTTGATTATTTTATATCTAAAGGGATGCTTTATCAGTCAGCAAATTTTCGAAACGCAGTGTTTGTTGGATACGATGGTGATATGCCAGCTTATGCATTTAAGCGAAATATATTTAAAGATTTTAAATTAGAACATACAGGAAGTAATAAGGCGTTTAGTTTTAATTATCAAAATAAAGAAAGCAATGTTCTTCATGTTTTTGAAGCAGCCATTGATTTATTGTCTTATATGACACTATTAAAAATGGAAGATATTGATTACAAGTCTTTTAATTATTTATCTTTAGGTGGAGCTTGTGAAAAGATAGCAGCAAAAAATGAAGCTGATATGCCAATTGCATTAAAAGCCTTTTTAGAAAGAAATCCCAATGTTCAAATTATTGTTTTCCATTTGGATAATGATGAAGTAGGTAGAGGTGCAACACAAAAAATTATGATGATTGCAAGACGTAACTATCAATGTTTTGATAATCATCCTGTGATTTTTAAAGATGTAAATGAGGAATTAGTAAGTATAAAAATATGAATCAACATTCAAATTGACTATCACTTGTACGCTTGCTAAGATAGAGTTGTAAAAAGAAGTACATTACTAGCTAATTAGTTAGTTAGTATGAAAGTTTGCCGCTGACTAATATGCGGGGTATAAATGGTTGGGTTGAAAGTTTGCCGCTGACCAATATGCGGGGTATAAATGGTTGGGTTGAAAGTAAAATCCTTCGCCATTAGGTGAAGGATTTTTCGTTACAAAATATCTTCAAAACATTTATTACTTTTTGAAGATAATGAGGATACAAAATAATGTAATTGTGATTAATAAGTAATGTTTTTTATATACAATAGCAATGAAATTGCATATAATTTAAATGTGGAGGTGATGCTGTATGTCTACTATTCAAGTAAGGGTGGATGATGATTTGAAATCTAAGGCAGATGCATTATTCAAGGAACTAGGTACAGATACAACTAGTGCAATTCGTATGTTTTTAACTCAAGCAGTTGCTTATGATGGAATTCCTTTTGAAATTAAAAAATTCAATAAAACAAAAGAAATGAAAATTATGACAGAAGATGAGTTTTTGGATAGACTTGCTTCTTCTAGAGTTCAATCTAGAGAAGGAAAAGTAATAGATGCAGATATAGCAATAGATAGCATTAGAAATAAATATGGATTATAAAGTAATATTTACTGAAAATGCAATGGAAGATATGGATTCTATTGTAGAATATCTTCTTTTTCACTTGCGTAATAAACAAGCGGCAAATCATTTTATCGATTCTGTTGAAAATGGAAAGTTCGTATTAAGTAATTCTGCTGAGTCATTTCAACTGTGTTTGAATCCGAGACTTCGAAGCAAGGGATATCGAAGATTGAATTTAGATAAAACTAAATATTTCTTATTGTACCGTACTGAAAATTCAATAGTTTTTATAGATGGTATTTATCATCAATTACAAGATTACGAAAATAAAATTAAATAATTCTTTTTGAGAAAGTTTACGCTTTCTCTTTTTTATTACACAAATTTAGAAAGAGGTGGATTAATTTGAATAAGCAATTTGATTTGTTTCAAAAGATGAAAATCAAAGAAGTCTGTGAAAATATTAGTCGTATGACTTATGCATATATCAATCCAGACACAAAACAACCAACCGTAGTGCCATCAAAGCATTATAAAGATATTTTAGATCAGCCGGTAGAAGTATTGGTTAATGATCAAGTGAAAAAACAATTTTTAAATATTATGTTTAAACAAATGAAAACATTAAAAGAGGAAGAACCCATCTTGTTTAATGAAACACTGTTGTTGATGGATTTGAATAAGACTCCAGATAGCTTGGAACTAAATGAAGAAGCAGCATTAAAGATAACGGCCACAGAATTAGTGGAAAGTGAGAAAACACAAAAGAAAAAATTCCATTTAGTTGATAATGCATATTTGGATTCATACGAAGCAACAAAGAATGATAGTGAATTGATGGCTCAGATATTTAAAGAGCAACAAAATGATCGTGTTTATTCTGTTGAATTAGATGAGATGGAAATGGAAAAACCTAAGTCAAAAGGAGGAAAAAAGAATGACTTACAACACTAGAATTTATAATTATTCAAATTTAAAATCTGAAGACAAACAAATTGTTCAGGCACAATTGTTAATGTTTGAAACTGTAGAAGACACAATTACAGAATATATGTATCGCAGAGAATCTTCTACAAATATTTTGGATGCAGTTTCTTATGAAGAAGGAATTAAAGCTTTAGAACAAGTACAACAAAATATGTTTAGTGATATTGTAGAATATATTGTTTACGCAATTGACAGTTATGAAGAAGATGTGGACGAAGTTGATACACAGGATCCGCTTTTTGGCTTGTATCAAGAAGTTGAGGATATTGATAATGAATGATTTGGAAACGTGTGATTTTAATACGGTCAATCTTGAAAGATTGGCTTTTTATTTTGAAAAATTAGAAGAAGGAGAGGACAAATAATATGATACACAATGATAAAGTTTTAGAAGATGTGAATGCATTACTTGATTATGATTCAGTAAAAGATTTTTTATTCATGAATGTAATTAATGCAGAAACTAATAAAGAAGAATTATCTATGGAGCCACATACAGTTATTGGAGATTTAGCAATTGTATATAGAGTGATGATTAAAACAACTGGTGATCAATTTTGCTCAGCTAGAGTTACAAATGAAATGCTTGATCATTATGGTATTGATGTATCGCAGTTGCACAATGATGCATTGATTTCATCACCAAATATGATGAAACCAGAAATTATTCCACTAGAAACATTGCTGATGGGAGTTCCAGAACAAGAAGCATGGCAAAATGAAGACAGGCATTTTGTAGTTTTGACAAATGAACATAGAACGGATGGAGCAGCAACAATTTTTTATTCCGGAGTTTTGAATGATCTGGCTGAAAAATTAGGACATGATCTTTATATTGTTCCTTCTTCAACAGATGAATGTTTAGCATTATGTGATTCTCCAACATTGAATACGGATCGATTGAAAGAAATGCTTTTACTTATGAATGGTCCTAGTTTTATGGATCAAGATAAAAAGCTATCTGATATTTTATATCATTATGATAAGGATAATCATGTTTTAGAGAAATCAGATGATTATGAAAAGAGAATCAATAAGCAGAGATATTCACAATTACTTCACTGATATTTGGAGAATTGAAAATGATTAAATACGAAGATATCATTAAGCGAATTTCGTTTATTGAAAAAAGGAAAACTAAAAATGAGGAAAAGATAAAATTTCTAATAGAAGAAAATAATACCTTATCTTCAAATTTAAAATTACTAAATCAGAAAAAAGAAGGCTTAACAGATACATTGGCGACTTGTTAATATAACTGACATTAATGATGTCTATTTAAGATTTATTGTATAAGTGTAAACGAAAGAGAGACTACACTTATGACAAGAACTTCAAAATATTTAAACCA
>OIWK01003309.1_pt1 | contig 11393 bp, 10 predicted proteins | sample 1587401 | NCBI WGS metagenome assembly OIWK01 (sample SAMEA3888911, study PRJEB22519) | human gut metagenome | biome: human gut; feature: human-associated habitat; material: faeces | place: Denmark | collected 2009
CGCTCGTTTCCATATTGTTACCTATATAATATAGGCAAACGCCCAACTTCTTGATTTTCAATCAAAGTCCAATTTAGAGCGAGTTACACGTTTTAGAGGGTAGAGCAAATTCGTTTAGCATTATATGTTATGACGACAAAGGCGATGTGCTTCCTTGCTTCCCCAATGAGATTACCATTATTCAGGGTTCTGTTGTAGGAGCTGCGCCATTGCCTTATAATATAGCTATAGGCACCTGGGATGAAGACAAGCAACGTAGTGTAATCACAATGGTAACGGGGCTGGAAAAAAACAAGCCTCTTCCAGCTACAGGTGTTGTTAAAAAAGACTTGAGAACCTCAAACCCGCTTCGCCCAGGAGAAGCATGCGATATTCTGAAGGTCCCTGTTTACCAAACTGATGATTTTGCTGAAGCAGAAGGCAAGCCTGCATCGCATTATGAGTATGTGGCGGATGTTGTAATAACTGGAGACGATGTTGATACATTTATTCCAGAGGACAGCCTGGTGAATATTACATTGAAAGCAGACTCTTCTGAGCAGATGAAAATAGAAGTGCATTTTCTTGCAACGGACTTCACGATAGAGAAGGTTTTCGATACAGGCAAGAAGCACTCTATGAAAGATACTAACGATCGAATCAATAAAGGATTTGCTGAGGCGGAAGCCTCCATAGAGATGTTGGAGGAATCTGGCGTCGGTGTGGATGATTTAAGAGCAGAACTTGCATCTCTGCGCACAGACAATGAAAACACCACAGAGAAAAAAGAGGTGCTTAAACATCTACGCGACTTGCTCAGGAAAATAGAAGAACTTGACACGGGTACAGAGTGGCAACGTGTGGAACATGAGTTGCGCGATAAGTTTGACAAACTAGAAAAAGCGCAGGATGAATTGGGCGATGACCAGTCAGCCCAATTAGTCGAACAACTGCGAACTCAAACGGACAATGTCATTCGTACAAAAAATGTACAAGAGGGTCGTGAGATTATAAAACAAGTACATCGCCTGTTCTTCCAGCTCACAATGCTCTATCAGTGTATGGCTATCATTAGATATTGCAACGATCACTTGGGAGCAATTCGTTGGAAAGACTCTTCTCGTGCGCGGCAACTTGCTAATAGAGGAATGGAACAAATAAATAACAATCCGACAACTGAGGATTTAAGACGAATCGCAGCTGAATTATTAAAGCTTATGCCTCAGGAGGATGCTGCTAAGGCTGGAGGATTACTAAAATAATTTGTACAATGGAAATTAAAGAGGCCTTGGATAAAATCAATGCTCACAAAGATTTATTGGGTAAAAAAATGAATGGAGCGAGTATAGATGAATTAATAATAGTTCCTACTAATATAGAATTAAAGCGACAGTTTGAAGGATCGTACATAGACTGTTTGGATGCACAAGCCGCAATTAAACCATTTACGAATGTAGATGTTGTTTTTGTGGTTTTTGATAAACATAGAATTCGTAGTCAAAATATCATTTTGTCAACAACACTAGATAATGTATTAAAAATGATAGAAAATGGATAAGATAACATCCTTTAGTTCTCTATTAGAATACATGAAGTCTCTTCATGATATTTCAAAAGAAGATAAATTGTCCAAAGAAGTCAATTGTGCCTTGACTTTTATGCTTCTGTTGCAACAAGGAATACTAACACAACAAGTAGGTAAAAGTGACGATGGAATAACAGAAAGGCAAGATTTCTTGTACTTTAAGGATAAAGAGTCACAATGTGCTATACTGTGTCTTGAAAATCTTTTGCATTACGAATTGCCAGAAAATATTCATATTCAACTTGTCGCTTTGAGACCTAAAGTTGAAGAACTTGCACTGTTAAATAGAAATATAGCTAATGGTAATCGACGAATGCAAGAAATACTTTCAACAGCGAGAAATGATGATTCCAAATCAGGCTGTATGGTAACATTGTTGTTCCTTATAGGTTGTATTATATTTATATTTCTTTAAGTAATAGTATTATGTACTTCAAGAAGAACGATAAAATAGCTTCATACACAGTAGCGTTTCCGCATAAGCAAGGTTCTTATGCGGAGACCTATCGTGTGAAGGACGCCAATGGCAAAACCCGCTTTTTGAAACTCATCAACTACTCAAAGCTCAATCGTAATCAGATAGATGATAGTGGACGAGTAATAGAAGTGGAGATTGCCAAGCAGCTGCATCATCATAACCTTTGTCAGTTTGTGGACGCTGGTAATATGATGATGAACGGAGGCCAATACGCTTGGTTCGTGACCGAGTTTGTAAGTGGAGAGACCTTGTCGCAGAGAATGATCCGTGATGATAAAATCAGCGTTTACGAGATCAAAACAATAGCCAAGGCCGTATTGTCCGCATTGGCCTTCTTGCACTCACAGACGACTCCTATCATTCACAACGAGGTGACGATACAAAACGTTTTTATCAATCTCGTTGGGGAATTGCAGGACCTGAAACTGATAGATTTCGGTTGTGCGAGACTTTTAAACCAGCCGCCAGCCAAACCCAACTTGGAGGAGTTGAATCCTTTCTATCTTGCGCCAGAAAGATTCTCCGGGGTGTGCTCCGTTCAGACGGACCTCTATTCTGTAGGAGTGATGATGTATCAGCTCCTTTACGGAGTGCTGCCGTGGTTTATAGACGTTTCGAGAAAACGGGGACAAGAGGCTATAGACGCCATCTTGGCAAAGCGGGACGAAGAACTGGAACTGACAAAAGAGGATAAGTATGAGCTCGACGACCAGCTGCTGAACGTGATAGCCAAAGCATTAAGTTATGATGCAGAAGACAGATTTCAAACGGCAGATGAGTTTATCAAAGCGATTGACGGTGAGATAAAAATAGAACGCCAATCTACGAAGCGTAAAATCCTCTCGCAGCAGTCAAAGGTTAAGCCGATCTCCACAGAAACAAAGAAAAAGGGGGAAGGCTTTGCTGCTGTGGCTGGCATGGAGGAATTGAAGCAGCAGATGCGTGAAGAGGTGATAGAACCCCTCCACAACCCCGAGGAATACCATCGTTATGGCGTGACCATACCCAATGGTATGTTGCTGTATGGTCCTCCTGGGTGCGGAAAGACCTTCTTTGCAAAACACTTTGCAGAAGAGGTCGGATTCAACTTTCTGTGTATCACTCCTGCCGCCCTAAAGAGCCGCTTCGTCAACGCCACGCAAGAGAACATCGCAAAGATGTTTAAAGAGGCGGAGGAGAAAGCGCCAACAGTTATATTCATAGACGAGATGAACGAACTGGTTCCTAATCGTGCGGATGGCAATGTGCACGAAATGTCAAGGAATGCCGTAAACGAGATGTTGGCGCAAATGGACAGGACTGGCGAAAGGGGAATCTTCGTCATAGGGGCGACCAACTATCCCAACATGATTGACACGGCGATATTGCGTGCCGGACGCTTGGACAAAAAATACTTTATTGGCGCGCCAGACGAAGAAGCGCGAATGGCCTTGTTCAAACTGTATCTTGAGAAGCGTCCATACGACTTTGGATTGGATTATCAACAGTTGGCAGAGATGACCCAAGGGTACGTCTCTGCTGATATACAATTGATAGTCAATGATGCCTCGCGAAATGCACTTCACCAGCATAGCAAAATAACAATGGAGCTTCTGAAAGCAGCCATCTCAAATACTCGCCCTTCGCTCAGTGCTGACGAGTTGCGTAAATACGATCGCATTCGGAAGATGATGAATGGAGAAGATGTGAAGAAGCCTAATGATAGGCCTCGTATAGGTTTTAACATTTAAACGATTACTATTATGACAAAAGAAGAATTATACTTGAAAACCATCTTCTGTTGCATAGCTTGCGATGGAGATATAGCCACGGAAGAAGTAGGTATGGTTAGGGAGTTGTGTGCAAAGAACAAGCTCTTCCACGACATTGATTCGGAGAAGTGCATCAACTCATGGATTGCCGAAATCAATGAGCAGGGCGCATTGTTCCTGCAATCTTATCTAAAGGAACTAAAATCTGTGGTGTTGAACGAAACAGAACAGTTGCTACTCGTATCGCTTGCCATCAAAGCCATTGAGGCTGACAATCGCATAGAGTACGCAGAAGTAAAGTTCTTCAAAAAGATACGTTCAAGACTTACCGTTAGCGACGAAGCCATATTGGCTGAGCACCCAGACAAGGAAGACTTCCTCTTGCCTGATATTAACATTGCCGAGGCTCCTCAATGGGACGATAATATACATTTCTCACAAATAACTATACCTACCCAAACAAACTAAACATTAATGACTATATGGAAACTTTTTAAGACATGGGACTGTCGTTGTCCTCTGTGGACGTCGCAAAACATGCGGTATTTCATTGATTTATTTGGCGGTTCGACATTTTTTTATTAATTTTACCGCAGAATATGCGACGTTTAACACTACACATTGTCGCACATAGAATAAGTAGCTTATGTATATACACGAAAGAGATAATTGGACAAACTTCCGCTGGGATGCTTCTGAGGTATCAATCCTTCAGGAGGTTGTATGTCGTAAGCAAGGTTTGCTTTACGGCAGATTGAGCACGCTCGGCTTTGATAGCAAACTCAGAGCTATGGCGGAGAATCTGACACATGACGTAGTGTATTCTTCAGAGATTGAGGGCATATGTCTTAATGAGGAGCAGGTACGTTCTTCTATCGCCCGAAAACTGGGAATTGAAAACGTGAAATACACAGCTCCTTCTCATTATGTTGACTCCGTGGTGGGCGTAATGCTCGAAGCCGTACAGAACTATGACCAACCGCTCAGTAAAGAGAAACTATGCGCTTGGCAAACAGCATTCTTTCCAACCGGTTTCAGCGAAGCTGGTGAAATAGAAATAGGACAATACCGAACAAATGAGGAACATATAGTCAGCGGTATATTTGGTAGAGAGAAGATACATTATATAGCCCCTTCTCCCGACCTTTTAGAGAGTGAGATGCAAAGGTTTATAGCTTGGTTTGATGGCAAAGATACCGTGGGCAGCGTTATACGTTCTGCCATAGCTCATTTCTGGTTTGTAAGCATTCATCCTTTCGAAGATGGTAATGGTCGATTGGCTCGCATTCTCTCCGACATGCTTCTGGCACGTGGTGAGAAGAGCGAGTTGCGTTTCTATAATATTTCGTCTCAAATCAATAAAGACAAAAAACACTATTACGACATTCTGGAACGCATGCAACGTGGCGACGGTGAGATCACGGAGTGGCTGGTATGGTATATGAAAAAAATGATTGATGCGCTCGACGAAGCAGAATCCATTGTCACCACCATCTTAAATAAGAGTTTCTTCTGGCAGAAGGCTGCATCCGTTCCTATGACAGAGCGACAAACACAAATGTTAAATCTCTTCCTTGATGGCTATGAGGCAAAGATAACGTCTAAGACCTGGGCTTCATTGGCTAAGTGTTCCAAGGATACTGCCATACGCGACATACAGGATCTTGTCAGCAAGAACATTTTGGTAGAAGACATTCCAGGAGCCAAGCGACCAACTTATTCCATTGTCTTTGACTCAGAGGACACCACACAATTCTTTACCGATGTGTGTATTACCCAAGAGAATGGCATACCATATCTCAATGCCCTATTCAAAGGGCATAGAACAGTTTGTGAAAGAATGTTGGCACTTGACGCAGAACGGTATCAAAAGGGAGAACTACCTCTGTCCAATATGCTCAATAAGTACTGCTCATATTTGATGGCAAGAGATCAGAAAAAAGCTAAGCTTTTCGATGAAGAATTTTGAGATACGCTATGACGAAGGCAGGAAAAAGGAATCACGCGAAAAGGGGTGAAAACAGGGCCAAAAAAGGATATTAACTTCATCGGCCTACGAATATAACTTCATTGGCCTACGAATATAACTTCGTCGGCCTACGAAGTTAACTTCATCAAAAGGCGATGTTAACCTGCCACTCGGAACATAGAGAGACTGGCTCCATGAGACCACCCAAAGGAGGGTTTCCATTCTCTTTTATCGACTGGTAGCCGTATGCAGGAAAGCATCCTGCATACGACCATCTATCAAACTCATCCGCGCATATAATAATAGGTATAAGAACCCTTCTCGTAGCGCTTGGGACGCATTCCTGCCCGCAACTGATGGTAGAGCTGCCATGCCTCGGCATAATAACGCGGCATAGGCTCATTGGTCTTGTAGTACAGCGGCAGATAGGCGCAGAAGGTCGGCAGGTCGCGGTCGAGCAAAAAGCCCATCAACTGATAGTTGGCGCTCTTGCTGGTGACGCGGTTGAGTATGGAGTCGGGGGTGAGCAGACTGTGTACCTGTGGCGACGGACGCATCACCTTGCCCTCTCCTACCAAGCGATAATGAAAGAGGCTATCGGTCAGATGGCCCGTGCGCGCGACAGAATAGATTGTCAGCATCGACGATACGGAATCAGGACGCTCCAACCGTTGTGCCATCACGAGCGCCTCACGATAGCGACGTTGGTCAACCAGATACTCCATCCGCGCCCGCTTATGAAACTCCCGGTCATTATTGCTCAGGAATCCTACGAAGAGAAACATGAGGGCAAGGGTGCCCAGGTTGATCCAGAGCAGCTGTGAGAGAAAGCCCTGCCTACGCTCGTCGGGCTCATAGGGCTGGTAGCGCATGGCCTGTATGATGGCAGGTACGATGACGAGAAGCAAGAAAGGAATAGCCAACCACCAAGATCCAAAATCTACTTGCGTCGTGACGTCGGAACGGATGCCCGTCAGCCAAGCCAGCAACAAGAGCGAAGGCGCATAGGTGAGGGCATAGCTTCTACGGCGGAGGCGGGCAAAGAACTGGACCACGACCTGCAGAAGCAGCAATACGGACGTAATAATGACTGCCCCAAGGAAGGGCGCATAGTGGGTCTGCCCGCCCGAGGCGAGAAACTGCGTGACGACGAGGACGTCCGTCTGATAGTTGTATAGAAAGCAAAAGGTGAGCACGCAGAACACTACCGCGCACACCACCTGTTCGAAACTTCTACGCATGAGCATCATTCTTTTTACGCATGATCTTCATTCTTTTTACGCAAGACTACGGCCGAACGCGCAGGGATATAGAGCTTCAGCCAGCCCTTGTGATCCTTGGCATAGAGCGTGTCGCTATTTGTCAGATGCTCCACCGAGTCGTCGGCCAATCCGTTGCCGCCAAACTCCTTGGCATCCGTATTGAGCACTACCTGCCAAGAGCCCTCGCGCACCAACAGCCCGTAGTCGGAATAGGACCGTGAGGGAGAGAAATTGAACACGAACAGCAACGAACCGCGCTCATAGGCGAGCACCTGGTCGCCGTCATTATGCCAAATTTCCTCCACAGGCGTATCGTTGAAAGCAGGCTCACTCTTCACCACCTCCAGCATCCTGCGGTCGAAATCGCCAAGATAGTGATAGCAAAGGGTCTTGTCATCGACCAGATTCCATTGCCTGCGCGCATACTTGTGGCTCCATCCGTTGCCCTCGCGCGGGAAATCGATCCACTCGGGATGACCAAACTCGTTGCCCATAAAATTGAGGTAGCCTCCATTGATAGCTCCCAAGGTGACGAGTCGGATCATCTTGTGCAGAGCAATCCCCCGATGGGCCGCCTCATTCTCATCCCCGATACGGAAATGCCAGTACATATCGGCATCCACCAGCCGGAAGATAATTGTCTTGTCGCCCACCAACGCCTGGTCATGGCTTTCACAATAAGAGATCGTCCGCTCGTCAGACCGACGATTTTTGACCTCCCAGAAGATGCTACTTGGTTTCCAGTCCTCATCCCGACGCTCCTTGATGGTCTTGATCCAATAGTCGGGTATGTTCATCGCCATACGATAGTCGAAACCATATCCGCCATCCTCGAAGCGGGCCGCCAGTCCGGGCATGCCCGACACTTCTTCGGCAATGGTGATGGCATGAGGATTGACCTCATGGATCAGGCGATTGGCCAAGGTCAGATAGCAGATGGCATTGTCATCCTGATGGCCGTTGAAATAATCTGCATAGTTGGTGAAAGCCTCTCCCAGTCCATGACTATAATAAAGCATCGACGTGACGCCATCGAAACGGAAACCATCAAAATGGAATTCCTCCAACCAGTACTTGCAGTTGGAGAGGAGGAAATGGACGACATTATCCTTGCCATAGTCGAAGCAAAGACTATCCCAGGCCGGATGCTCATGGCGGTCGCCAGGGTAGAAATATTGGTTGGGATCTCCCGCCAGGTTGCCCAGTCCCTCCACCTCGTTCTTGACGGCATGGGAATGGACAATATCCATGATGACGGCCACGCCGTGGCTATGCGCCTCGTCTATCAGTTGCTTCAATTCCTCGGGCGTACCAAAACGGCTGCTCGGCGCAAAGAAGGAACTGACATGATAGCCAAAGGATCCATAGTAGGGATGCTCCTGGATGGCCATGATCTGTATGGCATTATAGCCATCTCGGACGATACGTGGCAGCACCTGTTGGCGAAACTCGCTATAGGATCCCACCTTCTCCTCGTCCTGCGCCATTCCGATATGGCACTCATAGATCAGGAGCGGCTTCGTCTGCGGCGTCAACGGCTTCGATACCCAACGGTAAGGCATCTTGGGCGCCCACACCTGTGCCGAGAAGATATGCGTCTTTTCGTCCTGCACCACGCGGTTGGCCCAGGCCGGTATACGCTCGCCTTCTCCACCATCCCACTTGACGTGCATCTTATAAAGCTGTCCGTGGCTCAAGGCGTCGGCAGGAAGCGTGAGCTGCCAGTTGTCCGTGCCCTCGATACGACGGCATCGGTAGGTCTCCTGCTCTTTCCACGAACTGAAGTCGCCGACGAGATAAATGTCCGTGGCATGGGGAGCCCACTCTCTGAACACCCACCCCTTATCCGTCCTATGCAGACCGAAATACTCATAGCCATTCGCAAAGTCGGAGAGCGTCTGCTTGCCGTGGCGCGTCAGTTGGTCTATCTTCCACAAGGCGTGGTCGTGACGACCCCGTATCGCCTGCTCATACGGCTCCAAATAGGGGTCGTTGCGCACAATGCCGATGTGCTCCACTACATGGGGCTCTACCTTTGCGGCAGCAGCAGGAACCTTTTTGCGGTTCGCTTTTTTATTTACATTCTTCTTGTTCACCATATCCTGTCAATACAATCTTTTTACATCTCTATTCTCTTGCCGTCCTCATAGCGGCCCTGCGCCGTGATGGCACCAGTTTTGTCGCGCTCCACAAAAGATCCATCACGCTCGTCCTCGTGGTAGCTGCCCTCAAAGCGCACGCCCTTGGCGTCCTCCTCGATGGCTTTTCCCTCGCGCAGTCCGTTGCGGAACGTACCACGGAATCGCGTGCCGTCGGCATAATGGATGACCACCTCGCCATCGAGCTTGCCGTTGACAAAAACCCCGTCGAAGACATCATTGTTCTTCTTGGTCAGTTTGCCCACTCCATTCTCGTGGCCCTGTTCCCAGAGACCCACATAGACATCGCCATTGTGCCATGCCATCGTACCCTGGCCCGAACGCTCACCACGCAGGAAGCGTCCCGTATAGACATCACCATTCTTATATCTCATGATGCCCTCGCCGTGGCGCTCGCCCTCGACATAGTAGCCCTCGTAGATATCGCCATCCTTAAACTTATAGATACCACGTCCATCCGGCAGGTCGTTCTTCCATTGTCCGCTATACTCCTCGCCGTCGCCATAGACGTAGGTGCCCTTTCCCTCCTTGAGATTGTTCACCCAGTCGCCCGTATAGGACGACCCGTCGCCCCAGTCGAAGACACCCTTGCCGTTCTTTCGGTCATCGAGCCAGTAGCCATCATAGAAGGCCCCGTTCTTGAAAGTGTAGCGTCCTTTACCCGCGCGCTTGTCCTCGGCCCATTCGCCCTCGTACTTGTCGCCATTGTAATAGAACATCGTACCCTGTCCCGACTGGTAGTCCTTATACCAGAGTCCGCTATAGCGGTTGCCATTCATGAAGTAGTAGTCGCCCATACCGTGCTGGTGGTCCTGAAACCATTCGCCCGTATATTTCTCTCCATCCGTGAAGGTGTAGGTGCCCTGCCCGTGGCGCTTGCCCTTGAGAAACTCTCCCTCATAGACGTCGCCATTCTTATAGACGGCCTTGCCCTTGCCGTTGGGCTTGCCGTGCAACACTTGTCCTGTATAGCGACCACCATCAGAGAGCGTGATGGTCTGCGTGGCAGGATTCTGCGCCTTGACGGGCACGGAGCAAGCCATCATGGCAAAGAAGATATATAGAAATGTTGACTTTTTCAAATTTATCATGCGATTCAATCCTTTCAATAACTGTCTTTCTGCAAAGTTAGCAAAAAAGCCACGACCAAACAAATTTGATAACTATTTTTAGGCAAATGTCGGATTATCGCATGGTTTATGTAGAAATTATTAAACAAACCGAAGCAGCTATTTATGTGTACCAGCACGGGCAGGGTTTGTAGGCATACAAAAATGCAAAGCCATACCTACTGCCCAGGCAATAGGTACGGCTTTGCACTTTTACCCACAGGCGTGGGTGTTAACTATTTACTCCCAGAGTGGCGAGTCTTGACCAGAGTTGCGGGTCTTAACCAGCATGGTGGGCTAGACTTATTACTCCCCCAGTTCGTCTTCGTATCCCGGTATCACCACGGAGACGCGGCCTATGCCGGGGATGATCTGTGAGAGTCCCTCGACGATCTTCTCGCGGTCGAAGCCCTCCTCAATGGCGATGAAAAGCGTATCGTCACCCGCAATAGATCCCAAGACACCCTGGATCTCCTTCTGGTCGATATCATACGCAACGGCACTCGCATAGCCCGGACGCGTCTTCATCACGGCCAGCTGACCACTAAAGGTGAGCGAAAGAAATCCATTGCTATTCGCCATGTCGGTAGCACGCTGAGGCGAAGAGACACGCTTGTACATCGTCTCGTTGGGCAACACATAGACGTATTTTCCATTCATAGAGGCAGCCTTGGCCACCTTCAACTGCTTCAAGTCGCGGCTCAACGTAGCCTGCGTAATCGTAAAGCCCTCCTTGGCCAACGCCTTCAGCACCTCCTCCTGACTGCTAAGCTCCTTGCTGGAGATAAGCATCTTGAGGGTTTTCATTCGTACCGTTTTCGCTTTCATAATCCTTCATTATTCTATTTCATGTGCAAAATTACAATATTTATTCACGCCAAGCAAGTTTTATGCCCTCAAAAAGCATTTTATTAGAATATTTTTAGATTTCCTTTTATCACACATACCCTTTCATAGCACAACTCGCGACAAACAAAATGCAAGCTACCTTGGCACGAAAGCTATCGCTATGCAAGGAGGAAATGGCCACATGAAGACGAAAACGCATCGAGTAGGAGGAAAACGAAGTAGTTTTTCTCCTACTTTCGTTTTCCGACCTCT
>OIWK01003314.1_pt1 | contig 11380 bp, 9 predicted proteins | sample 1587401 | NCBI WGS metagenome assembly OIWK01 (sample SAMEA3888911, study PRJEB22519) | human gut metagenome | biome: human gut; feature: human-associated habitat; material: faeces | place: Denmark | collected 2009
CGCAGCTGCCGGAGCGGTGCTTAAGCCGCAAGGCGGGAATTGTGCGGTGTTGCCTCAACATTGTGATTCCTTTTTGGCTGCTTAGCCCGCTTTTCATTTCCTCCAGATCATCACCCCCATCCAGAACAGGTTGGCGAAGATCCTGTCGGTGCCGGTGGCCACCATGGCCGGGAACAATGCCCAGGACAGCACCACCTGATGGCAATATGCCCCAGCATCTGCCGCGTTCCTGGAATACATTCGCTCTCGGCTGGGGGATGCCTTTTGCTGATTTCACCCATACCAACAACAAACACCGTGCCGCCATGCAGGGGGTTCTCCTGCTTGCGGCACGGTGCTTTGTTGTATCAGGCTATTGTCGGGTTATTGTTTCTTTTTGGCAAGCTGTCTGCCCACGGCCCACAGCCAATCCAATGCGGCGGCGGCAAGGGCGGGGTACACGATCAGGCCGAACAGCTGGTACCAGGTGGGGATAAAGTAATCTGCCCCGCCGGGCAGGGTGCTGGCAGCGTTCAGGGTAATGCTTTGCGGAGTAAAGGTCAGGCCCACGGTCTTGTTTTCATCGGGGCTGCAGGGATCCAGCCGCAGTGCCACGATCTGGGTGCGCGGCAGGGTGTACACATAGGTGCCGTCTGCCAGCACTTTGGGGAAGACGCGGCGGTCCTGGCTGTAGGGCTCCCCCGTTTTTGTGGTGTAATACAGGCACATTTCGCGGGAATCGCCGTCAAACTCCACGTTGTAGCTCACGGTACGCACCACGCGGCCGGATACATCCTCCAAAATCATCTGCGGGTCGCCGCCTGTGGTAATCAGCTGGCCCTGGGGTGCGCTGTTCTCCCCCGGCTCCCCCCAGGTCAGCTCGGCCAGCTGCCAGCTTTCAGTGGGGATCGAGGTTTCAGTCAGGGTGCCTTTTGCCTTGGCGGAGCTGTCCCCCGCAAAGGCCACCGCACCCTGCACCAGCCAGAACACCAGCGCCGCGCACCAACACAGCACCGGCAAGGCAAAGCGATGGGCAAACAGTCGGTTCAGGCGGCTTTTCCATGTCATCTCTTTCATTGGGCCGCCTCCTTGCTCATCTGCATTGTGACCGGCTCATACCCGGCATCCGTTACGCGGTAGAGCAGGGTCTGCCCCGCCTGCGCAGCGGCCAGGTGGTCGGTAAACAGGTTCTGATAGCTCTGCACAAAGATATCGTCGATCTTTTGCAGGTAAAGCACCGTACAGCCGTTGGCACGCACGGTTTCATCCAGGCGTTCAGCGGTGTAGGGGTGGTAGTAGCGCTGCTTCACGCCCTCCTCCTGCGGTTCCAGCTCCGGCAGGCCGAAGGTTCCGCCGCCGCCCTCCTGCGTGGCCCCCACGCCGGAGTAATCCACCAGGACGGGGTAAAAATCAAACACGGCAGAGAACCAGTGTTCGCCGTTATCCCCCTGGCTGACAAAAAACACGCGGTCGTTTTCGTTCAGGTAATCGCTGCACAGCCAGTCAGCTTCGGCGCGGGCGGTCTTGCGGTCGGCGAATTCGCCATCCGAGAAGCCCAGCACCGAAAGCTGCGGCAGGATCATGCCGTTCACCCGCACCAGCATGGCGGCGGCCATCAGCAGAACACCGGCCTGGCCCGCCAGGGCAATCCAGCGGCGGGCCGGGGCTTTCTGTTCGCCATCCGCGGTTTGCAGGGCGGTGCTCCAGCAGGCCAGCGCCATAAAGAACCAGCCGATATAGTAGGTATAGATATAGCGGTTATAATCCACCAGCCCCACGGCCTGATCCGGCTTGAAAATAAAGCCATAGCTGAGCGCCAGCATGAGGTTATACCCCACAAAGCATGCAAGGGACAGCACCCCGATGCAGCCAATGCGCAGCTTGAGCTGACGGCCTCTGGCGCAGATGGCCGCCACCAAGAACACCAGCAGAATCAGCACCACAACATTGCGGCCCTGGCCGATCATGCTCAGCCGACCATCCGAAGTCCAGAACTGGTGGCCCATATCGGCCATGGCTTGGGTGAACTGGCTCTGGCGCTCGGCGTAAAAGCCCTCCACCGGCTGGCCCAGCAAAATCTTGATGCCGTTGATGACCACAGCGGACAAGGGGGCGCTGGTTTCGCCGGTGCCGCCCTCGCTGGCACTTTTGGCAACCAGAATGCCCACATAGCGGATGTTCCAGAAATAATAGATCAGCATGGGCGCGGCAAAGCAGGCAATGGCAAAGCCGGTGCGGCGGGCAAGGCCCTTTTTGAAGGGGTGCTCCGCAAACAGCCAGGCATCCACAGCCATCAGCCCTGCCGCCACCAGGGACAGCACAAAGGTGTTGGCCTTGATGTTGGCCGCCAGCGCCAGTACCGGCAGTACGGCCCACTTGGGGCCGCCGGTTTTGCGCAGCGCCAGCCACAGCGCCACAGCGCCGCCCAGTGCAAGGCCCGCGGGCACATCGCCATAGGCGGTCATATAAGTGGTATCCAGATAGATCGTATGGTTATACACCGTCAAAAACCAGGGGGCAAACCAGCAGATTGCTGCCAGCGGCACCGCAATGCGGTACTGGCGGAAGTTCAGCCCGCCCAGCACCGCGGCAAACACGGCGGCGGCCAGCACATCATACGCCACATAGATCTTCCAGTCTGCATAATGGCCCAAAAACTGGAAGAAGTAGGAGAGCAGCGGCAGGCCGGGGTTCTGGGTCTGGGGCCAGGGGGTTCCAAGGGTAGCCAGGGCATACAGGCGGTTATCCGCCTTGGTCACCTTTACGGCGGTAGCCCACAGGCTGAGTTCATCATACTTGGTTGCCAGCGGCTGGCGGATGAAAAAGTACACCGCAAATGCCAGCGCCATGCCCCAGAACAGCACCGCCCCCGGTGTAACCAGGCGGCGGTAGGCCGGGCGCTGGCCTTTGTGGGGCACCAGCGCCCACACGCCGCTGCCCGCAAACACCGCCCACAGCAGCACAGTGCCGGGCAGCAGCAGGTTTGCCATGCCCGCAGCCGTCAGCCAGGCAACGGCAATGCCCAGCGCGGTCAGCGGGGCCAGCGCAGCATGCAGGTTACATTTGAGCGTTAGGAACGCGCAGAACAAAAACAGCACCGCCAGCGCGGCAAAGATGCAAAGCAGCTCCATAGAATCACCATTTTATACAACATAAAAGCCCTGCGGGTGTGCCCCCAAGCCATGGGCGCACCGCCCCACAGGGCTCTTTTTTACTTTTTGCGGAAAACATCAACGGCAAGGCAGGCAAACGCAGCCCCCACAGCCGGGGCAAACAACAGCAGCAGCCATTGGCCGCCGTTTGGCACAAAGCGCAGGTACCACGGCTGCACCGGGTTGAGCACCACGCCGTCCAGCCGGGTAGGTACGCCGCCCACACTGTCCGGGTCAATGCGCAGCCCGGTCACGGTAAGGCCGCCCAGGTCAAAGGTATACTGGTTTTCGCCGCTCACGCGGGCAAAAACTTTCTGGGTCTCGCTGTACTCGGTCTGGCCGGGGCGCAGGTAATACAATGCTACGCTGCCGGACGGCAGGTAGTGCACGGCGTCCAGCTCCACCGTTTCCAGCCAGGCTTCGCCCCGCCAGATGATGTGCGGGTCGTTGTCGGTGGAAAGATACCAGCCGGGTTCATCCACCGGCGCGGTATGCCATTCATCGTCATCATAATTGACAAAGCTTTCAAATTCCAGGTCATCCGCCGTCAGGGTGCGGGTCACCATAGTGCCGTCTGCTTTATGGTTCAGCATCACAGCGCTGCCCACCAGCACGTACACCAGCCACACAATAACAGCGGCGGCATATGCCAATATCAGCAGCTGCTGGGGGCGCAGCGGGCGGCCCGCACGGGCGGGGGCGGCAAAACGCTTGGTTGGGCGTTTATCTTTCATTGTACCACCCCGCTTTCTGCCACAGCCACCGGGGTAAAGGCGATAGGCTTGCTGCGGCCTTCAAACCGGTAGAGGGTTGCGGGCATATTCGCTTTCAGCCCGCCTTCGAACCGGCTGCTGAACTCCCGCTCCAGATAGTCGTCCGCGCGGTCGATCAGCAGGTAGTCGATCTGCTTTTCTTCCATATAGGCGGTCAGAGAGTCTGCGGTGCAGACCGCCTCAAAGTCATACAAGGTCCAGTTCAGGCTTTCCACCAGGTTCATAAAGTCGGAGTCCCACCGGCTGGAATAATCATCGTTGCCCCACCAGGTACCGCCATAGCCGTTGACCACCTTGGCGGTCAGCTCATACTTGTAGTAGTACCAGCGGGTGGCATCATCGCCCTGACTGATGACCAGCACGCGGTCCGGCCAGTCCAGCACGGTGTTCATTGCTTCAGCGCGGTTCTTTACATCGCGGCGCAGGGTGTACAGGCTGTCGGCGTTGGTCCAGAACCCGGCTGCGGGCACACCGCGCCAGGCAAAAATACCCAGCACTGCCGCAGCGGCCAGCCCCAGCGCCGCACGGCCCAGCCGTTGCGCCACGCCGCTGCCCTGCCCCACCGCAAAGCCCAGCACACAGAAGCCGTACAGCATCCACCCCTGCAGGTAGGGCGCGATATAACGCTCATAGTCCTTCAAGGCGGAGCCTTCGGCCTCGGAGAAATTGTAGAAGTACAAAATCAGGTGGAAGAGATACAGCGCGGCAAAGCAGAACGCCCCGCCCACAAAGCCAACCACGGTGCGGCGGCGTGCGGCACCGGCAGGCGCTGCCACAAAGGCCACCGTGAACAGCAGCAGAATGCAGCTGACGGCCATGATGGGCGCGCCCACCAAACAGACGCGGCGGTACAAAAATGCCTGGCCCATGCTCTGCATGATCTGGGCAAAGCGTTCTTCGCGCCCAATGCCCAGCAGCTGCTTGATGCCGCCGGTCAGCACAGCACCATAGCTCAAGCCCGCGCTGCCCACGCTGGCCCCAGTGGTTTCGGTTGGGGTCACGGCGGCGGTATAGCGGTTCCAGCTGATAAACACCGCCAGCACCACCGCCGCCAGAATACTGCATTTTGCCAGCGATACGCCGAAAATGCGGGCAGGCTTTGTATCCGGGTGCGGCGTACCGAACAGCTGATCCAGCCCGATCAGGAACGTAACGATCAAGGCATAGGCAAAACCGATATCTTTGGTCATGGTCAGCACGGCAAGTGGCATGGCACAGGCAAAAAAGCCGGTTTTGCGCCCGCCCGCCGCGGCATACAGGCACAGGGTTCCGCCAAACAGCAGCGCCAGGGGGGTATCCGCCATAGCGTTGGCGTAAATGGTGGATGGGGTGCCCGCCGGAACCACGCTGAAAAAGAACGGCAGAAGAAAGCCCGCAGCAAACACCAACACAGCACCCGCCCAGTTTTTGCGCGGCATGGCTGCCGCCGGGGCAATGCAGGCCAGGAACAAAATATCCAGCCCGGCCAGGCACTGCCATTCATAAAACTGTCCCGGTACGCGCTGGAAGAGATAGGAAACCAGGCTGGTTGCCGGGTAGGTAAAGCTCGCCGTCAGGTTGATGGGATCCGCCACATACAGCGCAGCGCGCTCCGCCACCATCTTGGGGGCAAGGCCCCAGGCGGTAAATTCATCCCACTGGGTAAACATGGGCTGCTGCAAAGCAAACAGCACCCACAAAAAACAGCTGCCGCCCACAAACAGCAAAAAGCCGGGGCTGAACAGCGCCCGCCGGATAGCCCGCCACCCGGCACGCACCCCAAAATAGACCCCGCCGGCCAGCCAGACCGCCATGATGATAAAATGGCCGAACTGCAAAAGCCCCAGCAGGGAAAGCAGATACAGCACCACGGCCGACCCGCACAAAGCGGGCAGCGGCAGCAGGGCGGCATCGAACCGGGTACATGCCGCCACGCACAGACAGCATGCGGAGAAGAACAGCAAAAACAGCAGGCCGAATACAATCTGCACGGTACAGCACCTCCCGGAATCAGAATTAAATTAGCAATTAGCAATGAATCATTAGCGGTGGATTGCCGCCCGGTGGGCGGCTCAGAAAATTGGGGCAAGGTAGCATATAAAGGCTGATTCTATATTCGCAGACTATCACGCAAAAGCCGCGAAAAACCGCAGATTTGATCGTGCCACGGGCACACCGCCATTATTTTTAACTATTCTCTCATATACGCGTAAGCCAGCTCACGCGTATACGACGTACACCGGCCCCACAAAGTAGTGCTGGAAGAGCAGCACAGCGCCCAAAACGGCATAGCAGGCGCACAGCGGGGTGATGACCGCTTCGGCCTTTTCTTCCGTGATGGCGGGGCGGATGGTTTTGCGCAGCAGCACGGCCAGGGCGGGCAGCAATGCCAGCCAGACGCAGAGGAAATACCGCGCCTGCAGCCCCACAATGCGCACCATGCCCACCGGGGTATAGGTGATATACATGGCTGCCATGGCACCGGCGGCGTACACCAGCGCCAGCAGTGCCGCCCCGCCCACGCGGCGGCGGGTGGGGAACGCATCGGCGCGTTTTGGCTGCGCAGCAGCCAGCAGGGCGGCCAACAGCAGCACCAGCAGGCCGGTCAGGTTCAAAAAGCTGATGGGCAGGTCCTTCCAGCCGAACAGGCCGAGCTGCCCAATAAAGAAATCATTCTCTCCCAGGGTTCCCCAGTACGCAGCAATGGTCCGCAGAGGGTTGCGCAGCACAAAGGCCAGCTGTTCACCGCCGTTTACCGTGCTGCCGCCCTGGCGCTCAATCATGGGATAGTTATAGCGGAACGCCGTTCCGTACCATTCCGTCAGCAGGGTAACGGCCATAGCACCGCCAAAGCTGCCCAGCGCCCACAGCGGGCGGCGTCCCTTGGCGTGCCATTCCCGCTTTGCCACCAAAAAGATAGGCAGCACCCACAAAAGGTTCAGGTACGGTTTAGCGATATTGACAAAGATGCAGGCGGCGGTGTAAATGCCCGCCGTTTGGGTGTTCCACTCCTTGCGGGTCAGCAGGGCAAGCATCAGGTAATAGCAGCCCAGCAGGGTTGCATCATAGCTCAGTGATGCCCCCATAAAAAGCGACATCGGCAGCAGCATAATGGCCGCAAAGGCCGGGCGGTAACGCTCCGCTTTGGCCAGCGCCAACGCGCACAACAGCGTGTAGGCCAGCAGGTTGACGATGCGCCCGCCATACAGGCAGCCCAGCGCGCCAAAGCCCAGCAGGCGTGCCAGCGCCATACCGACCGCGCCCGGCAGGAATGGAATGACCAGAAAGCTGACCGGCTCGCTGACCGGGTCCGGCACAGAATCCCGCACATCGTGCGCCAGGTACAGGGCAAAGCTGTCCGCCATGCTCTGCACTGCGCCGTCCTTGCCGTATTGCTTCAGGGCATAGCCCGCGGTGTTATAGGCTTTTTTCGCCCCTGTATCGGGGTCAGTGCCCACACCGGCAGAGGTATGCGCATTCACCCATGCACCGGGGAACGCTTCCAGCAGGTAGGCCACATCGTCCGGGTAGGTGCGGGAAGCATCAAAATCAAAGTGCCCGGTGGAGATGGCATAGGTGCGCAGGTAATGGTCGGCTTCGTCCGGCGTTTGCAGCGGCGGGTTGGCAAATGCAAACAGCAGCCCGCACAAAAAGATGCACACGGCCCCTTTTGCCGCAAATCCTTTTGTAAACTGCCGCACACAATACCCGGCCAGCAGACATACTTCCAGAAAGGCCGCACACCCCAGTGTAACCACCAGGGGGGACACACGGTTATCCAGCCCAAAGAACACCCGCCAGTAATAGGCCCACAGCACGCCGCACACGGCGGCGCACAGCACAGCCAGCCCCCACCGCATAGCGGCGGGCAGCTTTTGTAATTTTATTGGCATAAAACTTCCTTACAACCGCCCTTACAGAATGTACTGGCCGACCTTGTACTGGTCCAGGTTGCCGCGCAGGAACTCAATGGTTTCGGCAAGGCCCTGTTCAAAGGTATACTGCGGTTTCCAATCGGTCAGGGTGCGCAGCTTGGTGGCATCGCCCAGCAGGCGGTTGACCTCGCTCTTTTCGGGGCGCAGGCGCTCGGCTTCGCAGACGATCCTGGCGCTGGGGTTGATCTGGGCAATCAGCTCATTGGCCAAATCGCCGATGGAATGTTCCACGCCGGTGGCAATGTTGATTTCCTGGCCAATGGCGGCATCGCAGTCCGCAATGGCCATAAAGCCGTGGGCGGTGTCCTTGACATAGTTAAAGTCGCGGGTGGGGGTCAGGCTGCCCAGCTTGATTTCCTGCTGGCCGGCCAGCAGCTGGGTGATGATGGTGGGGATGATGGCGCGGCCGCTCTGGCGCGGGCCATAGGTGTTGAAGGGACGCACAATGGAAACCGGCAGGTCAAAACTGCGGTAAAAGCTTTCGGCCAGGCGGTCCGCGCCGATCTTGGTGGCAGAGTAGGGGCTCTGGCCCTGGAACGGGTGGTGCTCGTCAATGGGCACATACTGGGCGGTGCCGTATACTTCACTGGTGGAAGTAACCATCACGCGCTGGGTGCCCAGCTCGCGGGCGGCGTTCAGCACGTTCAGGGTGCCCTTGATGTTGGTATCCACATAGCTGTCCGGGCTGTGGTAGCTGAACGGAATGGCAATCAGGGCAGCCAGATGGAACACGCGCTCCTGCCCGCGCATGGCAGTACGCACGCCGTTGGGGTCACGTACATCGCCCATAAAGATATCCATTTCATTGCGGATCTCCGGGGGCAGGGTATCGATCCAGCCCAGGGAACCAAACGAGTTATACAGGCAGAAAGCACGCACTTTCTCGCCGCTTTTTACCAGCTCTTCGGCCAGATGGCTGCCGATAAAGCCATCGGCACCGGTCACCATAACGGTATGGGACATTGTAAAAACACTCCTTTTTATATGGCAATACCGCCCGCAGGGCAGAACAATCCAATTATTACAAAATAGTATAACCGATTTGCGGCCTGATTTCAACCAATGCCCCGCCCAGCGTGCAAAAAAGTGCCGGGGCTGCCGCGGATAGGGTAGGCCCACATTAAATTTATATAAAGATTATTCCGTTTGTATCAAAGAGTTCGGCAATATGTTATAATAGGGCAATACCGCATAATTCTAAGTGCCGATACGGCGAGCGAGGTGCGGCAGATGCCAAGCCAAAAGCGCAGATAATACTGGATGTCTTATCGAGCATTTTGGCAACGCAGATGCCGTGCCGCAGCTGCCGGAGCGGTGCTTAAGCCGCAAGGCGGGAATTGTGCGGTGTTGCCATAGGATAAATACAGTGCTGGGCCGCCTTGCCGCATTCCCTGCCCTGTAGTGGAAAGGAGCCTGCACCCATGCCGCAACGCGAACCTGCCCTGCTTTGGCTGCGGGACTGCGCCCTGACCGCATTGGTTCTTGCGCTGTGTACGCTGACAAGCTGGGTATTTTTCCGGCTGGATTTTGTTTCTTCCAACTATATCCTGACCTATATCCTGGGCGTCATGTATATCAACGTCTTTACATCGGGGTTGGTGTACGGCGTCGTGGCTTCGCTGTTCTCGGTGATGCTGGTCAACTATATGTTCATTGACCCCTTTATGCAGTTCCGCATCCGGTCAGACGACATGGTAACGGCAGTGGTCATGCTCTGCGTTTCGCTGCTCTGCTCCTCGCTGACGGGGCGTATCAAGGTACAGGCCGCCCAAAGCGAGCGCAAGGCCTATGCTTCGCAGGTGCTGCTGGAAGCCAGCCGCAGCCTGTTGGGGGCCGAGGACCCTGACACCATTCTGCGGATAACGGCCACCCAGCTGGGCAAGCTGTTGGAGCGCCCGGTCTGCTTTGCCCCCGCACCGGAGCACATTGCACCGGGAACCCTGATTCTGCCCCCTCCCGCCCAGACGGATTACCGCAGTTGCCCGGCGCTGCATGAGTTCAGCACCTATGAGCACAATCTAGCATTATCCATCCTGGATGTGTGTTCCCTGGCGCTGGAAAAAGAAGCCTCCAACCGCGCCCGGCGCGAAATTGAGGAAGCCGCCCGCCAGGAACAGCTGCGCGCCAACCTGCTGCGCAGCATCAGCCATGACCTGCGCACCCCGCTGACAAGCATTTCCGGCAACGCGCTGATTTTGACCGAGAAAAATCCCCTGCTGACCGAGGAAAAGCGCCGGGAGCTTTCTGCCGCAATTTATGAGGACGCCAACTGGCTGAACCATCTGGTGGAAAATCTGCTTTCCATCACCCGGATGGAGAACGGCCAGGTAAACCTGCGCATTCAGCCGGAGCTGATTCAAGACATTTTTGACGATGTACTGACCCATTTAGACCATGACGCCGCCCGCCACACCATTGTGACCAACGTGGCGGATGACCTGCTGATGGCCGATATGGACGCCCAGCTGATCGAGCAGGTGCTGGTGAACCTCATCAACAACGCCATCAAATATACCCCCGAACATTCCCGCATCGAGCTTTTCGCCGCGCCGGAGGGTAAATTTGTCCGCATCTGCGTAACGGATGACGGCCCCGGCATCCCGGAAGAAAGCCGGGACAAGCTGTTTGATATGTTTTATACCCTTGGCAAAACCCGCAGCGATGGCCGCCGCGGGCTGGGTCTTGGGCTGGCCTTGTGCCGTTCCATTGTTGCCGCCCATGGCGGTGTGATCGATGTACAGAACGTTGCACCGCACGGTGCCTGCTTCCGTTTTACACTCCCGCGAACTGAGGTGACCCTGTATGAATAAACCGCTGATCCTTGTGGTGGAGGATGACCCGGCTGTTGCACGGCTGATCTCCACCACACTGGAAACCCGCAATTATCAGTACCACCGTGTACAGAACGGAGCCGGTGCCCTGTTGGAAGCTGCTTCGGCACGGCCGGATGTAATTTTGCTGGACCTTGGCCTGCCGGATATGGACGGTATTGATGTGATCCGCAAGATTCGCGGGTGGAGCAACGTGCCCATTCTGGTGGTTTCGGCCCGCAGTGATGATACCGACAAAGTATCCGCCCTGGATGCCGGTGCAGATGATTACCTGACCAAGCCGTTCAGCGTAGAGGAGCTTTTGGCCCGGCTGCGCGTGGCGCTGCGCCGTGTGCGGTATGATACTTCCCGCGCAGGTGACCAGGCCAGCATATACGAGAACGGAGAACTGCGCATTGACTATGCCGCAGGCTGTGTGTACCGCGGCGGAACGGAGATTCACCTGACCCCCATTGAGTACAAGCTGATCTGCGTGCTGGCCAAGAACACCGGCAAAGTGCTGACCCACAACTATCTGCTGAACGAAGTCTGGGGCAGCCCGGCCGCATCGGATACGCCGTCCCTGCGCGTATTTATGGCAACGCTGCGCAAAAAAATTGAGGAAGACCCCAGCCACCCCCGCTATATCCAGACCCACATCGGCGTTGGCTACCGCATGATCCGCCAGTAAAGTTTGGGGCAACACCGCACAATTCCCGCCTTGCGGCTTAAGCACCGCTCCGGCAGCTGCG
>OIWK01003334.1_pt1 | contig 11318 bp, 10 predicted proteins | sample 1587401 | NCBI WGS metagenome assembly OIWK01 (sample SAMEA3888911, study PRJEB22519) | human gut metagenome | biome: human gut; feature: human-associated habitat; material: faeces | place: Denmark | collected 2009
GGCAATGCAGATGTTGAAAGCAAAACTGTATCTGTTGAAACAGCAGGAAAATGCGGAGAAAGCAGCTGACATTCGCGGCGATGTCACAGAAATCGGCTGGGGCAATCAGATCCGGTCTTACGTTATGCAGCCGTATACAATGGTGAAAGATCATCGTACCAATGCGGAGACAGGAAACGTAGACAGTGTCATGGATGGAAATATTGATCTTTTTATCAATGCATATCTGAAATGGATTACATTGAGCAAAAAAGATCAGGAGGCATAAAGAGGAGAAATTACCATGGGTATTATCAGAGCAGCAGCAAAAAGTCTCAGTTCAGGGTTGGCAGATCAGTGGCTGGAAGTCATTGAGCCTTCTGATATGGGTGCACAGACCTTGATGACACCGGGCATTATGGTGAATCGAAAATCACAGAACCGCAAAGGAAGCAGACATGTGATTTCTGACGGATCAGTGATCCATGTATATGATAATCAGCTTATGATCCTGACCGATGGAGGGAAAATCATTGATTACACCGCAGAGCCAGGTTACTTTGAAGTGAACAATGCTGCAGAACCGTCTCTGTTTAACGGAGATTTTTCCGGCGCGATGCAGGCGACATTTGAGCGTGTGAAGTATGGTGGTCAGTCCCCTACAGAGCAGAAGGTGTATTACCTGAATTTGCAGGAAATCAAGGGTATTAAATTCGGTACGAGAAATCCGATCAACTATTTTGATAACTTTTATAATGCAGAGCTGTTTCTGCGGACGCATGGAACCTATTCTATTCGTATTACCGATCCATTGAGATTTTATGCGGAAGTTATTCCGAGAAATATGGATCAGGTGGAAGTGTCTGATGTAAATGAGCAGTTTCTGGATGAATTTCTGGAAGCCTTGCAGTCTGCCATTAATCAGATGTCTGCAGATGGTATCCGGATTTCCTTTGTTACATCCAAAGGGCGGGAACTTGGCAAATACATGGCGGATATTCTGGATGAGGAGTGGAAGCAGAACCGTGGTGTGGAGATTGCATCTGTAGGAATTGCGAGCATTTCCTATGATGAGGAATCCACAAAGCTCATCAATATGAGAAATCAGGGAGCTATGCTTTCTGATCCGACAATACGGGAAGGTTATGTGCAGGGATCTGTGGCTCGTGGCATGGAGGCAGCAGGTTCCAATGCAGCAGGATCTGTGTCCGGTTTTATGGGCATGGGGATGAGTATGCAGGGTGGATCCGGTGTAATGGGGGCAGCTTCTGAGGCAAACCTCCGTCAGATGGAGATGAACCGTCAGCATGCGCAGGCGGCCGGGACGGCTAACATGGCAGCTGCTACATGGATCTGTTCCTGTGGGACAGAAAATACCGGAAAATTCTGTGCGGAATGTGGAAAACCGATGCCGACTGCGTGGATCTGTTCCTGTGGGACAGAAAATACCGGAAAATTCTGTACGGAATGTGGAAAACCGGCACCGGCGGCACCGTGGACCTGTTCCTGTGGAGCCGTAAATACCGGAAAATTCTGTGCAGAATGTGGAAAACCGAAAGCATAAGAGGATGAATATGGCGACAGTCAGTATGAAATGCCCGAATTGTGGGGGCGAATTGATTTTTGACCCGAAAAGTCAGAAATATAAATGTGAATATTGCGGTTCTGATTTTGCTCTGGATGAGATCAGTACCGAAGAGGCAGCGACACAGGCGGTATCCGAGGTGGTGCAGGAGCGTGAAGGTACCTCTGACAATCACACACAGCAAAGAACAGCAGGTGCTGAAGATGCGGCAGTGCTGTATACCTGTCCGAGCTGTGGGGCACAGATCGTGACCGATCAGACGACAGCAGCAACATTTTGTTATTATTGTCACAATCCGGTATTGCTCTCAGAACAATTATCAGGAGCATTTCATCCGGATCAGATCATTCCATTTGAGATTGACCGGAAACAGGCAGAGGAACATTTCCTTGATTTTGTACAGAAAAAGAAATTTGTGCCGAATGCATTTTTTTAGAAAAATCAGATTGAAAAACTGACAGGCATTTATTTCCCATATTGGGTCTGTGATGCAGAGGTGGAAGGAAGCCTGACAGCAGAAGGAAATAAAGTGCGGGTGTGGGTTTCCGGAGATGAGGAATTTACGGAGACGAGAATTTATCGTATGGAACGGGAAGGCCATGTGTCACTGCGGGAGATTACCAAGCATGCACTGAAAAAAACCGATAATTTACTGGCGGAAGGTGTACTTCCTTATGATTTTTCCAAAGCAGCAGAATTCCGGATGGGATATCTGTCCGGTTTCTATGCGGAAAAACGTGATATTGAACGGAAAGAACTGGAGGAGGAAGTACATCGCGAAGTGGAAAATTGCACCAGAGATCTGCTGGAAGATACGATTCACGGATATAACGGCGTACATATACTTTCAGATCATATCAGACCGATCCGGGAACAGTGGAAGTACACGCTGCTTCCGGTGTGGACTGTGACTTATAAAGGGATGAATGGGAAGATGTATTATTACTCCATGAATGGTCAGAATGGAAAAACGTATGGAGAACTTCCGGTTGACCGGAAAAAAGTATTTCTGTTTGGTGCGTTGTGTGGCGGTATAGCACTGGTGATCATGCTGTTGCTTGGCTACTTTATATTCTGATTCTGGGAGAGGAAAATGAGAATGACAAAAAGAAGAGAGCAGTGCCTGCTCTGGCTGGCAGGAATCGTAGTATGTCTTATGCTCAGCGTGGGTGCGGCAGTTTCTGCGCAGGCAGCAGGGCGTCAGGTATATGATGATGCGGGATTGTTTTCCGACAGTGAGATTTCAGAGCTTACAGCAGCTGTTAATGTGGCAGAGGAAGAAACCGGATGGGATCTTATGCTTTTGACGGTAAATGACAGTTCAGTAGGATCGACGCAGAGTTATGCGGAAGAAAAATTTAATGAATACACAGAAAAAGACAACGGAATTGCTTTTGTACTGGATATGAATGCACGTTTGTTTTATATTGCAACTGGCGGCGAAGCTTATGAGTATGTCGGCGATACACGTTTGAATGAATTACTGGATGATGCCACGGTATATGCTGGAGACGGAGATTATTATCAGGCGATGATTGCAATGTTGAATGATACTGTGACTTTTTATCAGGAAGGAAAGCCGGATCATTCTTCTGTATATGATGCCGATCAGGGAATCTATCGGGATGTATCTGGCAGTAATGTGCGGCTGCTGGATTTGAAGGATATCCTGCTGGCAATTGTTGTCGGAGGAGTGGTGTGTGCGGGGTTCTGCCTGTTTATCACTGGAAAATACCGGTTGAAATTTGGAAGATACCGGTACAATGCCAGAGAACATGCGACAGTAAAACTGCGCACAAATGAAGATCATTTTGTGCGTCAATATGTGACACGCAGAAAAATTCCGAAAGATCCACCGAAAAATGGTGATGGCGGAAATACAAGCACGGTTCATCAGGGTGCGGGCGGACGCACATTTGGTGGCGGCGGCCGGGGATTTTAAGAATCCCCGGTCTTTTTTTATCAGAAGGATTGTGGGAGTGCAAAGCACGGAGCAATCTGTATGATCAAGTTGGATTTTTTATCAAAAAAGAGCAGTTTTTCGTGTGCTGACATCGTTGGTATCTTGAAAAACACAAAAAACAGGGTTGCATACAAGATTTGATTATGATACTATATCTTTACTGTGAAAACAGATGTATTTCTGTGAAACACACATAAGGGGGACACAATGGCAGAAAAAACAAAATATTTTGTTCTGAAGCAGAAAGCAGTGCCGGAGGTTTTACTGAAGGTAGTAGAGGCAAAACGTTTGCTGGATTCAGGCAAGGCAGTTTCCGTACAGGAGGCAGCAGAGAATGTCGGCATCAGCCGGAGTTCTTTTTATAAATACAAAGATGATATTTTCCCATTTCATGATAATGCAAAGGGAAAGACAATCACCATGGTGATTCAGTTGGATGATGAACCGGGACTGTTGTCCGTAGTATTGCGGATCGTGGCAGATTATCATGCCAATATCCTGACGATTCATCAGAGTATTCCGGTCAACGGAATTGCTTCACTGACACTGAGCGTGGATGTGTTAAATGAAACTGGTGATATCTCGCAGATGGTAGATACCATTGAGCAGCAACAGGGCATTCATTATTTAAAAATATTAGCAAGGGAGTGACAAACGATGATTCAGATTGCAGTATTAGGTTACGGTACGATTGGTTCCGGTGTGGCGGAAGTATTAAAAGTAAACAAAGAGAGTATCACAAAACGCGTAGGAGACGAAATATCTATCAAGTATATCCTGGATCTGCGTGAATTTCCGGGAGATCCGATGGAAGATAAGATCGTACATGATTATGCGGTTATCAAAAACGATCCGGAGATCGCAATCGTGGTGGAAGCTATGGGTGGTGTGGAGCCGGCATACACATTTGCGAAACAGGCGCTGGAGAGTGGTAAACATTTTGCTACTTCTAACAAGGCACTGATCGCAGAGAAAGGTGCAGAGCTCATCCGCATTGCAAAGGAAAAAAATGTGAACTGTATGTTTGAGGCAAGTGTAGGTGGCGGTATTCCAATCATCCGTCCGTTAAATTCCTGCCTGACAGCAGATGTGATTGAGGAAGTATCCGGCATTCTGAACGGAACAACCAACTATATGATGACAAAAATGTCTTCAGAAGGTTCTGAGTTCGAAGATGTACTGAAAGATGCACAGCAGAAAGGATATGCAGAAGCAGATCCGACCGCAGATATCGAGGGACATGATGCCTGCAGAAAGATTGCGATTCTCACATCTCTGGTATGTGGGCAGCAGGTTGATTTCCAGGACATCCATACAGAAGGAATCACAAAGATTACAGCAACCGATATCAAATACGCGAAAGCATTGGGAAGAAGTATCAAACTTCTTGCTTCCAGCTATAAGACCGGAGACAGTTACTGTGCACTGGTAGCACCGTTTATGTTGGCACCGGAACATCCGCTGTACAATGTCAATGATGTATTCAATGCAGTGTTTGTACATGGCAATGTACTGGGCGATGCAATGTTTTACGGAAGTGGAGCAGGCAAACTTCCGACCGCAAGTGCTGTTGTGGGTGATATTGTTGAGATTGCAAGACATCTGGATGAAAATATTCCGGTGGAATGGCGTGAGGAAAAACTGGAACTTGCTGATTACAAACAGTTGAAAAACAGATATTTTGTCCGTACTACAGCAGAGAAAGCTGCTATTGAGCAGGCTTTTGGTGCAGTGGAATATGTACAGGCAGAAGGTGTTACCGGAGAGTGTGCATTTATAACAGCCGAGATGGATGGGGCTGCATATGATAAAGCAGAGGGGCAGATCGGTGCTGTGCTTCAGTCCATTCGTGTAAAATAAAGAATCATTACTGCGTAAAAAGATGCAGAGATGATAGATTGTTTGTTGATGAGAAAATAAAAAAGTAAACAGAGGTAAAAAGTGATGAAATACGTGGTGGTTTTAGGAGATGGAATGGCAGACCGTCCGATTGCGGAACTTGGTGATCAGACCCCGCTTTCCTATGCAGATACGCCGGAGATGGATCAGCTGGCAGCAGTATCAGAAATCGGAATGGTTCATACGATTCCGGAGGGCATGAAGCCGGGCAGTGATACCGCGAACCTGTCAGTGCTTGGATATAATCCGAGAATTTATTATTCCGGACGTTCTCCACTGGAAGCGTTGAGTATTGGCGTTGACATGAAGGATACGGATATTGCACTTCGCTGCAATCTGGTGACTTTGTCTGAGGAAGAGGAGAATTATGAGGACCGTACGATTATCGATCACAGTTCCGGTGAGATCAGTACTGCAGATGCAGCAGTTTTGTTAGATGCAGTTCGGGAAGGGCTGGAGAATGAAACTTACAAGTTTTATGTGGGAACCAGCTACCGCCATCTGTTGATCTGGGATAAGGGAGAAGTGGTTGAACTGACACAGCCACATGATGTGCTGGGGCAGACAATCGGACAGTATCTTCCGGAGGATGCTGTACTTCGCGAGATGATGAGGAAAAGTTATGATATTCTCGTAAACCATCCGATTAATGTAGAACGAAAGAAGAACGGCCTGAATCCGGCAAACTCCTGCTGGTTCTGGGGTGCGGGTACAAAGCCGGCTCTTTCTTCCTTTGAAGAGAAAACACAGCTGAAAGGTGCGATGATCTCTGCCGTAGATCTGTTGAAAGGAATTGCCGTAGGTGCGTCCATGAAAGTCGTGGAAGTAGAGGGCGCAAATGGTGGTCTGAATACAAATTATGAAGGAAAAGCGCAGGCAGCAATTGACGTATTGACCAAAGAGGGATATGATTTTGCGTATATCCACGTTGAGGCTCCGGATGAGATGGGTCATCAGGGCAGCGTTGAGCGTAAGGTGAAGGCAATTGAATATCTGGATTCACGGATTATCAAGCCAGTGAAGGAAGGACTTGAAGCAGCGGGAGAGGATTTTCGAATGTTAGTTCTTCCGGATCATCCTACGCCAATCTGCATGCGGACGCATTCATCTGACAGTGTGCCGTATCTTTTATATGACAGCACAAAACTTCAGCAACATGACTGGAAGTACAATGAAGCTGAAGGTGAGGCCAGTGGAAACTACGTGGCGTGTGGCCATGAAATCATAGATTACTTATTTGGGAGGAAGACATGCTAATAGTAAAGAAATTCGGCGGCAGTTCTGTAGCTGATAAAGAAAGAATTTTTAATGTAGCAAAAAGATGTATCGAAGATTATGAAGCAGGAAATGATGTGGTCGTTGTTCTGTCCGCAATGGGTAAGACAACGGATCATCTGATCGAGATGGCACGTGACATCAATCCGAAAGCTTCCAAAAGAGAGATGGATATGCTTCTGGCAACCGGTGAGCAGACTTCTGTTGCACTGATGTCCATGGCAATGCAGGCACTTGGTGTTTCTGCCGTATCACTCAATGCATTTCAGGTAATCATGCATACAACTTCTGCATACAGCAATGCAAAATTCAAACGTATTGATACCGAGCGTATTTTCAATGAGCTGGAGCAGCGTAAGATTGTTATCATCACTGGATTCCAGGGCGTTAACAAATACGATGATATCACAACTCTGGGACGTGGAGGTTCTGATACTACCGCTGTTGCACTGGCAGCAGCCCTGCATGCAGATGCCTGCGAGATCTACACCGATGTAGAGGGTGTATACACAGCAGATCCGCGTGTGGTTCCAAACGCAAAGAAAATGAAAGAAATTACTTATGATGAGATGCTTGAACTGGCAACACTTGGAGCAAAAGTTCTTCATAACCGTTCTGTTGAGCTTGCAAAAAAATATGGTGTGCAGTTAGTCGTACGTTCAAGTTTAAACAGAGCAGAAGGAACAGTTGTTAAGGAGGAAACAGAAATGGAAGGCATGCTTGTTAGTGGAGTAGCAGTAGATAAAAACGCAGCGAGAATCGCAATTATTGGTATTAAAGATGAGCCGGGAATGGCATTTAAGATTTTTGATCTTCTTGCAAAGAAGAACATCAACGTAGATATTATCTTACAGTCTATCGGTCGTGACGGCACAAAAGATATTTCCTTTACCGTATCCCGTGATCAGATGGATGAGGCGGTAAAAGTTCTGGAAGACAATTCCGCACGTGTAAAAGCACAGAAGATCGAGGCAGATCCGACTGTTGCAAAATTATCCATCGTTGGTGCCGGTATGCAGACACATCCGGGTGTTGCAGCAGGTATGTTTGAGGCACTTTACAATGTAGGTGTTAATATTCGTATGATCGGAACATCTGAGATCCGTGTAACCGTTCTGGTAGACGAGAAAGATGTAGATAAAGCAATGCGCGCAGCACATGATAAATTTATCGAGGACTAATCAGAAAACAGGTTAAGCAGTTTAAGATAAAAAGAAGATATAAAAAACAGGACCGTTCGAAAGAATTGGTCCTGTTTTTTGTTGAAAATAATTTATCGCGGTCTGAGAAGCATATTTCAGCTTACGTTGAACAGAATCATGCACCAAGTCTCATATGTGTTTGAGCTGGAAAATGGTGTTCTGTCTATTCGAAATAGATAAGAACGTTGCATAATATTACAGGTAAGTGTTCTGTTCGTTCTGCTGCTGTGTCAGATCCAGATAAAACTGTGTATTTGTCTGGGTCATATATGGAAGAATCCATAAGAGACCGATTCCCAGTGTCAGGCATCCTAACAGGATCCATCCGATGAAGGAAAGCTCCAGCAGAAAATAGCGCATTTTATGTCCCTTCATCAACCGCATACTTTCGTTCATTGCTTCGATCACACGCAGATTCGGATGATCGATCAGCAGATACAGAGACTGTGAAAGCGAAATCATAAGAACAATCAGGATAATACAGCCGATTGCCAATAAAGCCATTCCAACGATCAGTAACACGGAAATATCACTTGTTGTGTAAACTGCTGCAATGATGGATACAATTGTACCCGGAAGGGTGCATGCAAAGGAAATCAGAATCAACAAAAACTGACAGCCAATGAATTTGTCCGGTCGGTTTTTAAATGGAAACAGAAGATCTGCAAGTACAGGTCTGTTGTTTTTGGCAGCTTTTACATGCATGTACATTGTTCCGATAGTAAATAATGCACCGACCAGACTGACAAAAATCATACCTGTATATCCCCAGATAATGCGGATGAAACGGGTATAATAGACACCTTCCTGAAGCATTGTGGAAAATGGTGTTTCAAGCAGGGCGGAGATCAGCCAGCTGATCAGACCGGCACCGATTAAGGTGCTGTAGCGTCCAAGCAAAGCAACTCTGGCATTTGCTTTTAAATCTGCAAAAGATTTCATATTGATATCATGCTCCAATCTGTTAAAATAGTGAGAGAACAAGGAGGAAGCACATATGAAGAAACAGGAAACAACGTTAGAGACCCAATTATATCATTTGGGATGGATCGTACTGCTTACAGTAGCAGCGTTAATCGCTGGAAAACGTATTTTTTTTCCTGATTTTTCTATTTCCGGGCAGATGCCCCCATGCGTCTTTCATCGTCTGACCGGATATTTTTGTCCGGGATGTGGTGGAACCAGATCTGTGAAAGCACTGCTTTCCGGCAGATTTCTGGTATGTGCCGTAGATTATCCGATGGTTTTTTATGCGATGGCAGTATATTTCTGGTTTATGTTCAGCCAGAGTATTGACCGGATCAGCCATCATCGGATTCCCATTGGGATGAAGTATCGGCATGCATGGATCTATGCTTCACTTGTTATCGTGATCATACATTTTATTATTAAAAATCTGTTTTATATGAAAACGGGGATTGATCCGTTTTTATAAAGCTTCCTGTGAACCATTCATGTCAAATGTGGAATCACTTCCGGAATTGCCATTACTGTTATTTGTATTGGAATCGTTTCCATTCGGGTTCAGATCAATACCAAAGTTTTGTTCCAACGTGTAAGTATAACGTTCCAGAAACTTGTCAAAGCCACCATACTGACGACTGACAGAGATGAAACTTCCGATTGTGATCACAACACTGATGAGAACACCTGCGGTGCCAAGCAGCAATGCAGTACGAGCCGGTCCGACAGCTTTTTTTCTGGAGCCTCTGGAGAGCAGGGCAAAAATAATTGCCAGTCCGCCAAAGACGAAAGCACCGTACAGGCAGCAAACGGATACAATACTCAGAATGGAACAGATCAGTGCAGCCACAGCCAGCCCGTTGGATGCATTTCCCGGTGCGGGATTGCGTCGAAACGGTTCCTGTTGATTCTGCTGGTTTTGTGAATCGTTCCAAGGATTTTCATTTTGTTCGTACATATTATAATTTGCCTCCTTTAAAACATGATTCTAACATGTGCATCAGAAAATGACAACCGGAAGAATGTATGATATGATACGATAGGAAATAGCCTGTATGAGCGGAAAAATAGAAAACATAGAAAGGAACACCGAATATGGATATCATAAAAAAACTTGCGGAGGAATTGCAGATCCGTCCGGGACAGGCGCAGGCAGCGGTCAAGCTGATCGATGAGGGAAACACGATCCCGTTCATTTCCCGTTACCGAAAGGAAGCTACCGGCGCGTTAAATGACGAAGTGCTCAGAAATCTGTATGAACGGTTAAATTACCTTCGCAACTTAGAAGAAAAGAAGGAACAGGTGCTCTCAACCATTGAAGAACAGGGAAAACTGACCAAAGAACTGAAAAGCCAGATATTGGCAGCAGATACTCTGGTGGCAGTGGACGATCTGTACCGTCCATATCGACCGAAACGCCGCACCCGTGCAACAATTGCGAAGGAAAAAGGGTTGGAACCGCTGGCAAATCTGTTGTCCTTGCAGCAGTTGGACCATTCTGTCAAGGAGGAAGCTGCGGCTTATATTTCCGAGGAAAAAGGTGTGTCATCCGCTGAAGAAGCATTACAGGGTGCCATGGACATTGTGGCAGAAGCAATTGCGGATGAGGCTGATTACAGAACTTATATCAGAGAAAAGACAATGAAAAAAGGTACACTGATATCCACCGCAAAGGATGAAAAAACGGAATCTGTGTACGAAATGTATTACAATTTTGAAGAGCCTGTGGCAAAACTGGCAGGACATCGAATTTTAGCGTTAAACCGTGGAGAAAAGGAAAAAATTCTGGCAGTGAAACTGGAAGCTCCTGAGGAAGAAATTATCCGCTATCTTGAGAAGAAGACGATCCGCAGAGAGAATCCATATACCACCCCATACTTAAAAGAGACGGTAGCAGACAGCTATCAGCGGCTGATCGCACCAGCCATTGAACGTGAAATCCGAAACAGTCTGACAGAGGAAGCGCAGGAAGGCGCTATCCGTGTTTTTGGAAAGAATCTGGAGCAGCTTCTGATGCAGCCACCGATCAGGGGACAGGTAGTGCTTGGCTGGGATCCGGCGTTCCGTACCGGATGTAAACTGGCAGTAGTAGATACCACTGGTAAAGTGATGGATACGGTGGTAATTTTTCCGACGGAACCACAGAATAAAGTGGCAGAAGCAAAAGCTGTTTTGAAAAAACTGATCGAAAAATATCATATTACACTGATTTCCGTTGGAAATGGAACTGCTTCCAGAGAATCGGAGCAGGTAATTGTGGAACTGCTGAAAGAACTTCCGGTTCCGGTACAGTATGTGATCGTAAACGAGGCCGGCGCCAGTGTATATTCCGCAAGTAAACTGGCAACGGAAGAATTTCCGAATTTTGATGTGGGCCAGAGAAGTGCGGCATCCATTGCAAGACGTCTGCAGGATCCGCTGGCAGAGCTGGTCAAGATCACTCCACAGTCTA
>OIWK01003339.1_pt1 | contig 11306 bp, 7 predicted proteins | sample 1587401 | NCBI WGS metagenome assembly OIWK01 (sample SAMEA3888911, study PRJEB22519) | human gut metagenome | biome: human gut; feature: human-associated habitat; material: faeces | place: Denmark | collected 2009
CCCGCCTGATCCGCGACAGTTACTGCGACGGCCTGGGCGCCTGCCTGAACTGTCCCCGAGGCGCCCTGCGCATCGTCATGCGCGAGGCCGAAGCCTTTGACGAGGCCGCGGCCCTGGCCGCCAAGGCCGCCCGCGACGGCCAGGCCCGTCCGCAGGGCTGCCCCGGCAGCCGGGTGCGCACCTTCGCTGTCCCCGGCAACGCGGCCGCGCCCGCCCTGACGCCCCTCACTTCCGCCGCCGGCAACGACATCCCCCCCAGCCTGCGCGCCCGCACCCCCAGCTGGCCCATCCAGCTGCGCCTGCTGCCGCCCCAGGCCCCCTTCCTGAGCGGGGCCCATGTCCTGCTGGCCGCCCAGTGCGCCGGTTTCGTCCTGCCCGGCCTGCATGACGACTGGCTGCAGGGCCGCATCCCCGTCATCGCCTGCCCCAAGCTGGACAACAACGGCGACTATGCCGAGCGTCTGACCCGCCTGTTCGCCATGCGGCCCGCCAGCGTCACCCTGTTGCGCATGAGCGTCCCCTGCTGCGCCGCGCTGGAACATCTGGCCCGCCAGGCGCAGGAAGCCGCCGGCAGCTATGCCGCCCTGCAGTGCCACACCGTCCACCTGCCCCGGTAAATCCCTACAAAAAATCCCGGAATAATCTTGACAAAAACATAGCTGAAAACTATGTTTTAGACAGGAACACATCCTGACCAACGAGGAAGACATGCCCATCCAGATTCCCGCCGACCTGCCCGCACGCAGCGCTCTGGAAAGCGAAAACATCTTTGTCATGACGGACGAACGCGCCATCCGGCAGGACATCCGCCCGCTGGACATCGTGATCGTCAATCTCATGCCCACCAAGATCGCCACCGAAACACAGCTGCTGCGTCTGCTGGGCAACTCGCCCCTGCAGGTCAACATCACCCTGCTGCGCACGGCGGAGCATCAGTCCAAGAACACGCCCCTGCAGCATCTGGAGCGTTTCTACAAGACCTTCAGCGAGATCCGCCACCGCAGCTTCGACGGCATGATCGTCACCGGGGCCCCCGTGGAGCATCTGCCCTTCGAGCAGGTGGACTACTGGCAGGAACTGCTGGACATCATGACCTATGCCAACGGGCATGTCTTTTCCACGCTCTATATCTGCTGGGCCGCCCAGGCCGCGCTGTACCACTTTTACGGCGTGCCCAAGTACGAACTGCCGGAAAAACGGTCGGGCATCTTCCGCCATCAGGTGCTGCATCCCGACTGCCGTCTGTTCCGCGGCTTTGATGACGACTTCCCGGCGCCGCATTCGCGCCATACCGAAGTCCGCGCCGAAGACGTGCGCCGCACGCCCAATCTGCGCATCCTGGCCGAGTCCGACGAGGCGGGCCTGACCCTGGTGGAGAGCCTGGACCATTCCCAGGTCTTCATGACCGGTCATCTGGAATATGACCGCGGGACCCTGGACGCGGAATACCGCCGGGACCTGGCCCGCGGCATGGATCCCCATGTGCCCAGCCACTACTACCCCAATGACGACCCCAGCCAGCTGCCGCGCATGAACTGGCGGGCCCACGCCCACCTGTTCTACAACAACTGGCTCAACTATTACGTCTATCAGGAAACCCCCTACGACTTCGTCATGCAGGGCCAAAACTCCTGAGCGAGGCTGCCATGAAGTTTTCCACCAGAACCCGCTACGGTCTCCGTTTCCTGCTGCGCCTGGCGGCCCAGCCCGACAACTCCCTGCTCCAGCTGGGGCAGGTGGCCCAGGAGGAATCCATCTCCCCCGGCTACCTGGAACAGATCGTGCGGGCCCTCAAGCCGCTGGGCATCCTGCGGGCCGTGCGCGGTTCCGGCGGGGGCTACGCCCTGTCCAAACCACCGTCAGAAATCAATATGGAGGATGTCTTCCTGCATCTGGAAGGCGAGATATCCCCCGTTTCCTGCCTCGGACGCGGCAAGGTCTGCCAGCGCGAGGGGCTTTGCTCCACCAGGGCCTTCTGGCACCAGCTGGACGAACACGTCCGTGACTTCCTGCGCCACCAGACCCTGCAAAACATCATCGAATCAGAAAGATCCTGTTGCCAGGATCCGGGAGAACATCATGTGGAACTACACGAACGCCGTCCATGAACATTTTCTCCATCCGCACAACGCCGGCCCCATGGAAGACGCCAACGCCATCGGCGAAGTGGGCAGCCTGGCCTGTGGCGACGCCCTCAAGCTCTATCTGAAGATCAACGATGACGGCATCATCGAAAAGGCCAGCTTCGAGACCTTCGGTTGCGCCAGCGCCATCGCTTCCAGCTCCGTGCTGACCGACATGGTCAAGGGCATGAAGGCCGAGGACGCCCTCAAGCTCACCAACAAGGAGATCGCCGAAGCCCTGGGCGGCCTGCCCAAGGAAAAGATGCACTGCTCCGTCATGGGCCAGGAAGCCCTGGAGGCCGCCATCCGCCAGTGGAAGGGCGAGACGCCCGTGCCCCACGCCCATGAGGAAGGCCGCCTGGTCTGCAAGTGCTTCGGTGTGACCGATGCCCAGATCATCCGCGCCATCCGCGAGAACGGCCTCAAGACCGTGGAAGAGATCACCAACTACACCAAGGCCGGCGGCGCCTGCGGAGACTGCCAGGACCAGATCGCCGAGATCCTGGCCGCCGAACTCCAGCAGAAGCCCCTCACCGAGCTGCGCCCGGTCAGCAAGCCCCGCATGACCAATGTGCAGCGCATGCAGCTGGTCATGAAGACCATCGAAGAGGAGATCCGGCCCCAGCTGGCCGCCGACGGCGGCGACATCGAGCTGGTGGACGTGGACGGCAAGCGCGTGGTCGTGTCCCTGCGCGGCCGCTGCGCCCAGTGCCGCTCCAGCGAAGTGACCATCCGCAACCTGGTGGAACGTGTCCTGCGTGAACATGTGGAAGCCGACATCGTCGTCGAGGAAGCCTAGCCATGAAGACCATCTATCTCGATAACAACGCCACCACCGCCGTGGCTCCCGAAGTCCGGGAGGCCATGCTGCCCTACCTCACGGACCTGTACGGCAACCCGTCCAGCATGCATACCTTCGGCGGCCAGGTGGGCCGCGCCGTGGAGGAAGCCCGCGAACGCATGGCCGCCCTGCTGGGCGCCCATCCCGACGAGATCATCTTCACGTCCTGCGGCTCCGAAAGCGACAACGCCGCCATCTGGTCCGCCCTGCAGACCCAGCCCGAAAAGCGCCACCTCATCACCACCCGCGTGGAGCATCCCGCCATCCTCAACGTGGCGCAGTACTGGGAGCGCCAGGGCTACCGCGTGACCCTGCTCGGCGTGGACAGCAAGGGCCGCCTGGATCTGGACGAATACGCCGCCGCCCTGTCCGACGACACGGCGCTGGTCTCCATCATGTACGCCAACAACGAAGTGGGCAATGTCTTCCCCATCAGCCGCATGGCGGAGATGGCCGCCGAAAAGGGCGTGCTCTTCCATACCGACGCCGTGCAGGCCGTGGGCAAGGAAGCCATCGACCTCGGCAGGCAGCCCATCTCCATGCTCTCCCTGTCCGGCCATAAGCTGCATGCGCCCAAGGGCATCGGTGTGCTCTATGTGCGCAAGGGCGTGCGCTTCCGTCCCTTCCTGCGCGGCGGGCACCAGGAGCGCGGCCGCCGTGCCGGTACCGAGAACGTGCCCTACATCGTCGGCCTGGGCATGGCCGCCCAGCTGGCCGGACAGCACATGCAGGAAGAGCGCACCCGGGTGGCCCGCCTGCGCGACAAGCTGGAACAGGGCCTGCTGGCTGCCGTCCCTGACTGCATGGTCAACGGCGATCCCGAGAACCGCCTGCCCAGCACCACCAACATCGCGTTCAAGAATGTGGAAGGCGAAGCCATCCTGCTGATGCTGGACCAGCTGGGCATCTGCGCCAGCTCCGGTTCCGCCTGCACCTCCGGCAGCCTGGAGCCCTCCCATGTGCTGCGCGCCATGGGCGTGCCCTTCAACTACGCCCACGGCTCCGTCCGCCTCTCCCTCTCCCGCTACACCACGGAAGAAGAGATCGACTTCGTGATCGAGAACATGCCCCTGGTCATCAAGACCCTGCGCGACATCTCGCCGTTCAAGAACTAGCAAGGATCGCGGGGAGGGGGAGCCCCTCCCCGCACCATTCCCTTCAAAAAACGCTCCATACTTCCATGACAGAAGCCCTCCCGGTCCAGGCCGGGAGGGCTTCTGTCATGGGGGCCCGGCCCTGTGCCCTCTGACTGGCTGCCCCGGTACCTCACGTTCCCTGCATGAAACACCCCGGGCCAGGCCCTTGCCCTTGGCTGCCCCCTGGAACGACTCATGCCCTTCCGGGAAGTCCATGAAATGGACCATACCTACCGGTTGAAGGCAACGCAGGGCAAAGCACATGAAAAAGCCCCGCCGAAGCGGGGCTGGAAGACCGGGGGGCCGGAGCCCCCACGGTCGAACTTCTCAAGCCGAAGCTTAGAAGGAGTACACGAAGGACAGGTTCACGTTCCAGGCGTCATACACGCCGTTGCGGTCGTTGGCGAAGCCGTACATGGCGTTCTTGCCCCAGGTGTTGCGGCTGTCGTCCAGCCACATGGCGATGTAGGCAGCGTCCAGCATGATGGTGAAGTTGTCGTACATCTTGTAGGTGTTGGTCAGGCCGATTTCCAGGGCGTAGTCTTCGGTGGTCAGATAGATGGGATCGAAGGCATCGCCACCCATGCCGTAGTTTTCCACGCCGCGCTTGTAGAGAGCGTCGTTTTCACGCACATACTTGGCCATCTTGGGAGCATTGGTGCCGCCCATGAAGTTCACACGCAGGGTGTGCTTCAGGTCTTCCAGGAAGCTCAAATCCTTCAGGCGGGCGCCAATGCCCCAGGTACCGGTCATGGTGCTGCCCAGCACGCATTCACGGGCGATGTAGGGGTTGCCGTTGAAGGCGAAGTTGGAGAAGTCGTTGTTACCGTTGGCGCTCACCACAGGCATGCGCTCGGAACCGTTGCGGGGGTTGTTGTCATCACCGGTGGAGTACCAGCCGTACAGGCCGGGAGTACCCCAATCCAGCTTGTATTCCAGCAGCAGGCTGGCCAGCCAGCCTTCGCGGTTCATCTTCTGGTCAGCATAGGAAGCGGAACCGTAGTTCACATCCCAGGCGATGCGGAAGGGATCCCAGTAGGTCACTTCGCCGGTCACGCCAGCCCAGAAGGCATTGCCGTAGCTGTCCAGCGGATCGGTGCCGTAGAAACCGGACTGCAGGCCGCGGGAGGCACGGGTCCAGGCGGAACCGAACTTGCTGTCAACATCGCCGAACATGCCGGGGCCCATGGCAGCGTACATGACCCAGGGGGTCACCTTCACGCCGTCGAAGGTCAGGGGCAGCAGCACAGCGAACATGTCCATGTTGTCCATGTAGTTCTGGTAGCCCTGCTTACCGTCCCACTTGTAACCGTAGTTGTCGTTGTACGGACGAGCCCAGAAAGCGGTCAGGCCCACGTTTTCGTTGAACTGGTAGTTCAGGGTGACGGCGGCCACGTCATCGTCGAGGATCTGAGAAGCATTGGTGGTGAAGGCAGGCAGAGCCAAGCCCTGGATACCCATACGGACCTTCAGATCAGTGTTGGGCACCATCCAGTCGATGTAGGCGCGCTTCAGTTCCACGACATTGTTGCTATCAGCACCCAGGGCGCCGCCAGTGGAGCTCTGGCCCCAAAGCTGGTCGCCGATTTCGAAGAACACGGTACCGGACAGGGCTTCAGAAGCCACGGCATCCAACTGCAGGCGGACACGCTGGCGGGCTTCGAATTCATCTTCGTTCTTGCCGAAGCCGGAGTTACGGACGGCCTTGCTCTTAGCAAAATCGCCGTGCATGCCGTAGTCGAACGACATGATCCACTGGCCCTTGGCCTTGAAGTCGATAGCGTTGGCGCCGGTAGCGGCACCCAGCATCATAGCGGCAGCCAGAGCGAGAGTCATAAGCTTCTTCATGATATACCTTCCTTCATTACTTCCGCATCTTTCGATCCCGCCCTCTGCGGGATCTTTTTCCCTTGCGGGACCCCATCCCTGCCCTGTGCGGAGCGGAGCAGGGATCCCGGCCGGTACGGCCGGAGCAAAAGCTCGTTGTTGAAAGCCCGCGGCAAGCAGTCCGCTTGTCCGTCGAACTTGTAAAAATTTTTATACCCCTTTCCCGGCCTTGTCAACGATTCTTTAAAAAAAACAATAGGTTACATAGAATTACCTATATTTATTTTTATATATAACCCGACATGCGCACGCCCCGTGCTGACTGGGTACCCCTGCCAAACACAACATCCTGCGCCCCAAATACAACAAAGCCCCGCCGGAGCGGGGCTGGAGAGCGGGAGCTGATGCCCCGCAGCAAAAAATTTCAGGCCAGACAGGGAGAGGGCACAGGAAAGGCAGGCATCCTGCCTGCTACCCGGGTGGCAGCGGCAGCGTTGGAGAAAGCACCCCCCTTCCCCGGCTGGAGTCCCCCGGGCACAAGGCGGGGAAGGACCGCAACCGGCGCAGGGGGCAAAGCCTTTTCACCGGCAGGGCGGGCGCAGCGCCCCTCTTGGCCAAAGACAGGGAACGCCCGTTCCCCCAACGCAAAAAGCCCCGCCGAAGCGGGGCTGGAAGACCGGGGGGGCCGGAGCCCCCACGGTCGAACTTCTCAAGCCGGAGCTTAGAAGGAGTACACGAAGGACAGGTTCACGTTCCAGGCGTCGTAAGTGCCGTTGCCACCATTATAGCCCTTCATGGGATTCTTGCCCCAAGTGCTGTGGCTGTCGTCCAGCCACAGGGCGATGTAGGCGGCGTCCAGCATGATGGTGAAGTTGTCGTACATCTTGTAGGTGTTGGTCAGCCCCACTTCCAGGGCGTAGTCTTCGGTGGTCAGGTACATGGGATCGTAGAAATCAGTACCAGCAATATCGGAGACGCCACGCTTATCAATGCGGGCATAGCCATTTTCACCCGTACGCATGTACTTCGCCATCTTGGGAGCATTGGTGCCGCCCATGAAGTTCACACGCAGGGTGTGCTTCAGGTCTTCCAGGAAGCTCAAATCCTTCAGGCGGGCGCCAATGCCCCAGGTACCGGTCATGGTGCTGCCCAGCACGCATTCACGGGCGATGTAGGGGTTGCCGTTGAAGGCGAAGTTGGAGAAGTCGTTGTTACCGTTGGCGCTCACCACAGGCATGCGCTCGGAACCGTTGCGGGGGTTGTTGTCATCACCGGTGGAGTACCAGCCGTACAGGCCGGGAGTACCCCAATCCAGCTTGTATTCCAGCAGCAGGCTGGCCAGCCAGCCTTCGCGGTTCATCTTCTGGTCAGCATAGGAAGCGGAACCGTAGTTCACATCCCAGGCGATGCGGAAGGGATCCCAGTAGGTCACTTCGCCGGTCACGCCAGCCCAGAAGGCATTGCCGTAGCTGTCCAGCGGATCGGTGCCGTAGAAACCGGACTGCAGGCCGCGGGAGGCACGGGTCCAGGCGGAACCGAACTTGCTGTCAACATCGCCGAACATGCCGGGGCCCATGGCAGCGTACATGACCCAGGGGGTCACCTTCACGCCGTCGAAGGTCAGGGGCAGCAGCACAGCGAACATGTCCATGTTGTCCATGTAGTTCTGGTAGCCCTGCTTACCGTCCCACTTGTAACCGTAGTTGTCGTTGTACGGACGAGCCCAGAAAGCGGTCAGGCCCACGTTTTCGTTGAACTGGTAGTTCAGGGTGACGGCGGCCACGTCATCGTCGAGGATCTGAGAAGCATTGGTGGTGAAGGCAGGCAGAGCCAAGCCCTGGATACCCATACGGACCTTCAGATCAGTGTTGGGCACCATCCAGTCGATGTAGGCGCGCTTCAGTTCCACGACATTGTTGCTATCAGCACCCAGGGCGCCGCCAGTGGAGCTCTGGCCCCAAAGCTGGTCGCCGATTTCGAAGAACACGGTACCGGACAGGGCTTCAGAAGCCACGGCATCCAACTGCAGGCGGACACGCTGGCGGGCTTCGAATTCATCTTCGTTCTTGCCGAAGCCGGAGTTACGGACGGCCTTGCTCTTAGCAAAATCGCCGTGCATGCCGTAGTCGAACGACATGATCCACTGGCCCTTGGCCTTGAAGTCGATAGCGTTGGCGCCGGTAGCGGCACCCAGCATCATAGCGGCAGCCAGAGCGAGAGTCATAAGCTTCTTCATGATATACCTTCCTTCATTACTTCCGCATCTTTCGATCCCGCCCTCTGCGGGATCTTTTTCCCTTGCGGGACCCCATCCCTGCCCTGTGCGGAGCGGAGCAGGGATCCCGGCCGGTACGGCCGGAGCAAAAGCTCGTTGTTGAAAGTCCGCGGCACGCAAGCCTGCTTGCCCGTCGAACTTGTAAAAATTTTTAAACCCCTTTTATCTGTTTGTCAATATTATTATGGAAAAACGATATCACCGATGCGGAACGTTCTTCTCCATATTAGAAAAAATCAAATTTTTTAATGAGATACACAGGCATATCCGTACAAAAATATGATGTGAAAACCCATAAAAAATCACGAAAACACGGGGTCCGGGCCCGTCCGCTCCCCCGCCCTGTCGCCGGAACAGGGCACGGCAGCCGGAGCCACGCCCCCGGGCTCTTCTCGGCCGGGAAAGCCCCGCCACGGGAAGGCATGCCCCGTCGCCCCGGCATCGACCAGAGCTCCCGTAACGACTTTTGTCCGATCCCCAGCCGGGAATCCCGGCACAGTCGTCTGCCACGTCGCCGCCCTCCGTCTGCCGTCCCGTGCGTGCCGCAAGGGAGCCCGCCATACGAACCGGCCTCCCTTCCGGGGGCACGCGGCAGAGCCGCGGCTTCCATCCTTATATAATATTCATCAATGTTCATCCTTCGCGCTCCTGCCCGTGGAAAGCAGGGCGGCGCCGCCCCTCCAGGCATGTCCGGCGTCGCGGTCCCCGCGCCGCCAGTGGCCTTTCGGGAACGGGACATGCCGTATACCGGTCAGCTTTCTCCCGCATCCCGTGTTCCGTAAAGATTTTTGCCAGCTGCCGCGACCGTTCCGGCCCTTTTCTTGCATTGACATGGACACGAGGAACGTATATGATTGTATATTAAATTTTGTTGAACAATTCCAGCACATTACGAGGCAAATATGTTCACCAATCGCGGCAAGGCCCTGACTTTTGACGATATTTTGCTTGTCCCCAGCTTTTCGGAAGTGACTCCCGACGCCGTGGACATCTCCACCTGGCTCACTCCTTCCATCGAACTGCGCATCCCCCTGCTCTCCGCCGCCATGGACACGGTCACCGAATCGGCCATGGCCATCAGCATGGCGCGCATGGGCGGCATCGGCATCATCCACAAGAACATGCCCATCGAACGCCAGCGCCTGGAAGTGGAACGCGTCAAGAAGAGCGAAAGCGGCATGATCCTTGACCCCGTTACCGTGTCTTCCCGCAACTCCGTGCAGGAAGCCCTGGACCTGATGGCGGATTTCCGCGTGTCCGGGCTGCCCGTCGTGGACGACGGCAAGCTGGTGGGCATCCTCACCAACCGTGACGTGCGCTTCATCGAGGACGCCTCCGCCATCCGCGTGGGCGAAGTGATGACCAGCAAGAACCTGGTCACCGTGCCCATGGGCACCTCCCTGGAAGAAGCCAAGCGCCACCTGCACGAACACCGCATCGAAAAGCTCCTCGTGGTGGACGAGAATGCCCGCCTGCGCGGCCTCATCACCATGAAGGACATCGACAAGGTCCAGAAATATCCCAATGCCTGCAAGGACAGCGCCGGCCGTCTGCGCGTGGGCGCCGCCATCGGCATCGGCCGCGACTGTGACGAGCGTTCCGAACAGCTCATCCAGGCCGGTGTGGACGTGCTCGTCCTGGACTCCGCCCACGGCCACTCCCTGAACGTGCTCAAGGCCATCCGCAAGGTCAAGACCGCCTACCCCAACTGCCAGCTGGTGGCCGGCAACGTGGCCACCTACGAAGGGGCCCGTGCCGTGCTCGAAGCCGGTGCCGACGCCGTCAAGGTGGGCATCGGTCCCGGCTCCATCTGCACCACCCGCATCGTGGCCGGTGTGGGCGTGCCGCAGGTGAGCGCCGTCATGGACGGCAGCCGCGCCGCCCGCGAGATGGACCGCTGCTGCATCGCCGACGGCGGCATCAAGTTCTCCGGGGATATCGTCAAGGCCCTCGTGGTGGGCGCCCACTCCGTGATGATCGGCTCCCTCTTCGCCGGTACCGAAGAAAGCCCGGGCGAAACCATCCTCTACCAGGGCCGTACCTACAAGATCTACCGCGGCATGGGCTCCATCGACGCCATGAAGGACGGCAGCTCCGACCGCTACTTCCAGGAACGCAGCAAGAAGCTGGTGCCCGAAGGCATCGTGGGCCGCGTGCCCTACCGCGGTCACGTGATGGAGGCCATCTACCAGCTCATGGGCGGCCTGCGCTCCGGCATGGGCTACTGCGGAACGCCGGATATCGAATCTCTGCGCCATGACGCGGACTTCATCCGCATCACCAACGCGGGTCTGGTGGAGAGCCATCCGCACGACATCAACATCACCAAGGAAGCGCCGAACTACACCCGCGGCGGCATGTAATCTCTCTAATAACAATAGAGCCGGACGACACAAAATCGTCCGGCTTTTGCATTGCCTATGAGAGCAAACGGGCGTCGAGCAGCGCCTGCTTCAACCGGCTGCGATACGGTTCATCCATCTGCGTGAGCGGCAGACGCAGCTCGTCGTGAATCAGCCCCATCATGGCGAGCGCCGCCTTGACGGGAATCGGGCTGACCTGTAGGAACAGCGCGCGAATCAGCGGCATCAGCTCAAGCTGGAGCGCCTGCGCGTCATCCATGCGCCGCTCAAGACAGGCGCGGGTCAGCGCGCGCGTTTTATCGGGCAGAATGTTGGAAACGACGCTGATTGCGCCGCAGCTTCCCTGTGCAATCATCGGGAGAATCTGGTCGTCGTTGCCGCAGTAGATCGGCAGTTCACCGCGCGTTTTTTCCAGAATTTCGCCGGTCAATGTCGAGTTTCCGCTGGCTTCCTTGAGGCCGACGACGGAGGAATGGCGGCTCAGGGCGGCGGCGGTATCGGCGCTGAGCCCCATGCCGGTGCGCCCCGGCACGTTGTAGAGGATCATCGGCAGGGGGCAGGCGTCAAGAATCGCGTGATAGTGCCGAATCAGGCCGGACTGCGTGGTTTTGTTGTAATACGGCGTGACGCTGAGCTGACCGGCAGCGCCGAGCCTTTGCGCCTGACGGGCATATTCAATGGCGCGGCGCGTGTCGTTGGAGCCGGTGCCGACGATGACAGGGATCGAGCCGCCCGTACATT
>OIWK01003347.1_pt1 | contig 11259 bp, 15 predicted proteins | sample 1587401 | NCBI WGS metagenome assembly OIWK01 (sample SAMEA3888911, study PRJEB22519) | human gut metagenome | biome: human gut; feature: human-associated habitat; material: faeces | place: Denmark | collected 2009
TAACAACAGTTAATTTATTTCTTTAATACTATTTAACAAAAATAATTTGGTGGATTCGTAAATTTGACGTATCTTTGCACCGTGTTTTAGAAACAATAAGTTTAACAATTTAAAATTAAGGTAATTATGAACAAGAATTTTGATGAGATTATTTTTAACTGTATTACAAGTGTTAACGCCTTGATGACTTCTAACGAAGTAGAAAAGGACGACAAGGCGGTTATCAAGTTGAACCGCTTTAAGAAGTGGTTGAATGAGTTTGCGGCTGCAAACGGTATGAAAGAATGTGAAGTTTCAGAAGGTGACAACTCAGCAGAGTAACACGCCCTTATCAAGTAACAACAGAAGTTTAACGTTAAATATTTAAGTTATGGCTAAAGGTTTTAGTTTTGCAAGTAAGTTCAACAAAACAAGTTTCGGTATTGATACAACAGATTTTCCGTTTGTAAAGTTGACAGATATCTACAACAGTAAAAAGGACGGTGGCGGTGATGTGGTGCACCCTATCAATGGTTTGTACGTCCACAAATCACAATTAGGTGATTCACCTGTAATAATTGACGCAGAAAACAAACGCCTTGTAAACTTGCCACAATTTACAGGTGACACTATTCGTGAAATTTTGGCGGATAGTGAGGCGGTTGAGGCTATCAAAGCCAACAAAGTTGGTTACACAATTTATGAATACGATTCACACGCCAAAAAGTGTTACGGTATTACCTTTGTAGATAAGTAGCGCAGTGTAGTGTAAAGGGTGATAATTTCACAGGGGTAACAGTATTTTTATTGTTATCCCTGTTTTTGTTTCATTTAAAATTTAACAATTATGGCAAACAAAAATCCTATAGGTTTCAGTAATAGAACTTTTAGGGCTAGTAGTAACGTTCATATAAAGAAAGACGTTATAACTGCTATTGAGCAAAGTCCCGAACTTAGAAAAGAGATAGCACGTGTATTTCAACAGGCTAACAGACGTATACAGAATGTAGAAAATTCGGGTATTGTTTCGCCCGCAGTTGTTGCCCTAAACAAAGGTGATATAAAGGGCTTTGCAAAATTTTCAATGAAACACAGTTGGGACGAATTAAAAATAGAATATTCAAAAGCTATTTCTTTTTTGCAACAACCGACATCTACTGCTAGCGGTACAAAAGAATACGCCCGACATCTAAAGAAAACTTACAACTTGACCGACAAAGAATTTTCGATAATGCAAAATAACTTAGTTGATAAGATTGCAAGTGTTTCAGACCAAAAATTTTTGGAACAGTATTTAATGCAATACAAAGATTTCACAGGCGAACTTGAACAAGAAAGTAAAGACGTTTCAGACCAAATCGAAAGTGACGCTATAAAAATAGCGGATTCAGTACAACGGAATATTGATAACGCTGGCGAAATGGTCGAAAGTGCAGTACAAAAAATATTGGATAGTTTTAAAGATTTCGGTTTATAATGAAAAAAATACCCTTTGAACTACATGCAGAAGTTTACACGCCAAAAGATATTGCAAAGGTTTTATCTTTGGCGGTTAACGAAAAGAATTTTACAGGCAATAATAAGGGCGAAAAGTTCCTTAATGTGCCTGTGTCTTTCGATATTGAAACTACATCTTTCTATAGAGACGCAGACGGTGAAACATACAGTTATGAACGATATATAAAATTGGGCGGTAAAGAAACCAAAATGGAAAAGTGTTCTTTAATGTATGTTTGGCAATTTGGAATAAACGGTATTTGCGTGATAGGTCGAACTTGGGACGAATTTATTAAAATGTTGTCTGAGATAGTAATTTTGCTAGATTTAAACCAAAAAAGACGTATTATTATTTACGTTCACAATTTGGCTTATGAGTTTCAATTTATCCGTGAATTGTTACAATGGGAAAAAGTTTTCTCTATAGATTTACGTAAACCGATTTACGGAATAACTAAAGACGGTTTAGAGTTTAGATGTAGTTACCTGTTATCGGGTTATTCGTTGGCAAAGTTAGGCGAACAGTTACACACTTACAAGTGTGAGAAATTAGTTGGCGATTTAGATTATAGTCTATTGCGTCACAGTAAAACACCGTTAACGCCAAAAGAAATTGGTTACTGTTTGAACGATATAAAAGTAGTTATGTGTTACGTACAGGAATTAATAGAATGTTACAAGGGAATAACTAAATTACCTTTGACAAAAACAGGTTTTGTTCGTAAATATTGTCGTTCTGTATGTTTCAAGAAAACAGACGAAGAAACAGGCAAGACAACACCAAACTTTAAGTATTTCGACAAGATACACGATTTGAATATAACAGGTATCGAAGAATTTGAAATGTTGCAACGTGCTTTCTCGGGTGGTTTCACTCATGCAAACGCAAAGTATACCGATTTAGTAATAGAAAACGTAGATAGTTACGACTTTACAAGTAGTTACCCCTATGTTATGGTATCAGAAAAGTTTCCGATGAGTACAGGCGTTTTTGTACCTGTTAAGTCTATGAAACAATTTGAGTTTATGACTAGTAAATTTTGTTGTGTCTTTGATATTGAGATAACAAACATTTTTGCGAAATCAGAAAACGAAAACCCTATATCGGTAAGTAAGTGTTTCGTGAAAGAAAATGTTTCTGAAAATAACGGTCGTTTAGTTTGTGCTAGTAAAATATGTATGACTATAACAGAAATAGACTTTAAAGTCTTTTCGCAGTTTTACACTTGGGAGCGTATACGAATAGGCAAAATGATTTGTTACAGAAAAGAATATTTACCGACTGAGTTTGTACTATCAATTTTGCACCTGTACGAAATGAAAACCAAACTAAAGGGTGTAAAGGGAAAAGAAGTTGAATATTTGAATAGCAAAGAAATGTTAAACAGTTGTTACGGTATGTGTGTCACAAATCCGTTACGTGATGAGATTTTATGTGACGGTGAAAATTGGGACGTGAAACACCTAACAGGCGAAAAACAGTTAGAAATGTTATGCAAATATAATGACAGTAGAAACAGGTTTCTTTTTTACCCTTGGGGTATTTATGTAACGGCTTATGCTAGACGTAACCTATTTACAGGTATTTCAGAATGTGGCAATGATTACATTTATAGTGATACCGATAGCGTTAAGATAATGAACGGTGACGCACACAAAGAGTATTTTAAGCTATATAATGATTTAGCGCAACAGAAATTACGTGCCTCATGTAAGTTTCATAAAATACCCTTTGAAAAGGTTGAACCTGTAACGATAAAAGGAATAGCCAAACCGCTTGGCGTTTGGGACTATGAGGGACGGTACAGACGTTTCAAGACTTTAGGTGCTAAAAGGTACATGGTCGAAGAAGAAAACGCCCTTACTGTTAACGGTAAAAATTATAATTACAGTGTTACAGTTTCGGGTGTTAACAAAAAATCTGCTATCCCCTACATGTTAGAAACTTTCGGGGAAAACGGTATCTTTGACGCTTTCACTAATTACTTAGACATACCGCCAACGGCAACAGGTAAGAATATTCATACATATATAGATTACGAACAGACAGGTACAATAAAAGACTATACAGGCGTTATTTCAAGTTACGACACAGTAACAGGGGTACACTTAGAACCAACAGGGTATACACTTAGTCTTTCAGTACTTTATATAAATTATTTGATGGGAATAAGATTAAAAAAGGAATAATATGAAACAGAAAAAAGAAAAGGTGGAAACACCTAAATTTTACAGTTTAAGCCGCATTTTGTCAAAAAATGCAGATTACAACGTGATTTTTGGTGAACGTTCAAACGGAAAAACTTACGCCACCCTGTTATATGGTATCAAAGAATATCTTAAAACAGGAAAACAAATGGCTTATATTAGACGTTGGCGTGAGGATTTAAGGGGAAAACGTGCTGAGAGTTTGTTTGCAAATCATGTGGCAAATGGCGTGATACAGGAACTAACAGACGGTAAGTTTAACGAAGTGTTTTATGTTTCGGGAAAATGGTTTCTTTCGTCTTATGACCCCGAAACAAAGAAACGTGTACCCGATAAAACACCGTTCTGTTTCGGTTTCTGTTTATCAGAACAGGAACACGAAAAGTCAAGCAGTTACCCGAATATAACTACAGTTGTATTCGATGAGTTTTTGACTAGACGTTATTACTTGCCTGACGAATTTATGTTATATATGAACCTGTTGAGCACAATTATTCGTCAAAGAAATGACGTTAAAGTATTTATGTTAGGTAACACCGTTAATCAGTTTTGCCCATATTTTACCGAAATGGGATTGAAACAGGTGCGAGTTATGGAACAGGGAACTATTGATATTTACCGTTTCGGTGAGCACGGCGCAACGGTAGCAGTAGAATATTGTAGTACTATTGTCAAGCATAAAGATAGTAACAAATATTTCTGTTTCGACAATGAGAATTTGCAGATGATTACAGGCGGTAAATGGGAACTAGCAGCTTATCCACACTTGCCTGTCAAATATAAACCGAATGACGTTTTGTTTGTGTTCTATATTCAGTTTAACGAAATGACGTTACAGGGAAATGTGATACAGGTTGAGGACAAAACAGGGGTAAACAATTTTATATATATCCACAACAAAACAACACCGATTAAGGACACAGATAATAGTTTGATTTATTCGCTGCAAATGAACGGCAAACCGAACTACAAACGAAAGTTGTTTAGCAACGCAAGTTATGTGGAGCAGCAAATAACAAAGTATTTCGCCACCGATAAGGTATTTTATCAGAATAACGAAATAGGTGAAATTGTGCGTAACTATTTAATGGCAAGTGCACGCAGCAACATAATTACTTAATATCTGTTAACAGGGGTTAAAAATGTTTCACGTGAAACACTTTTCCCCTGTTTTATTTGGTTTTACTAAATAAAAGAACTATCTTTGCAGCATGAAATAACAAAGTTAAAATTTGCTATATGGACGTAAACGGAATACTATCATTAATAAGTAACGTTGGTTTTCCTGTTGCGGTGTGTGTCGCCCTTTTCTTCTATATGGAAAAGCAAAACGAAAGACATCAAAGCGAAACCGACAAGTTAAACGAAACAGTACAAAGTAACACTAAGGTGTTGACAGAACTTTGTACCTTAATTAAAACTCTAATTAAGTAAATGAAAAAAGAAAACTTATATAACAGGTATCAAACAGAAGTTAAAGACAAAGATACTGCATTATTAACATTTATGCAACGTGTTCTTTGCATGACTTCTAAAATGTTTGAATACACAGGAACACCCGAAACTGTTCCACCTGTTGAACTTGAAAAGATTCTGCAAACATCGGGTAACGTTGGTATAGCAGAAGTTGACGGTAATTTGTACGCCTTGCAAGGTTCAAGGGGTGGAGAGTGTGACGCTTACGGTTACGGTAAGGACTATGTTGTGGCAAATCCTTGGTTACAGTTGAACAAAACCTATAAAATAGGTTCTGATATTGTAGTTATCAATAACACACCGTTTGCGGATTCGCTTTTGCCTATTATCGGAAAATATGGTGTTCTTTACACAGACGCAACAATAACTCTTAATTTGGCTAGCATTTTGACACGTATCACAATGTTAATCTCTGCTAGCGATGACAAGACCAAACAGAGTGCAGAATTGTTTTTGCAAAAGATTTTGAACGGTGATTTTTCTGTAATCGGTGAAAATGCTTTTTTTAAAGGTGTTAACCTACAGACCCCACCGACACAGGGAAACCAACAAATCGGTCAATTAATTGAACTGTTGCAGTACTACAAAGCTAGCATGTTTAACGATTTGGGTTTGAATGCTAACTATAACATGAAACGTGAGCGGTTGAACACGCAAGAAGTTTCTATGAATATAGACGCTTTATTGCCGTTTGTCGATTCGATGTTAAAAGAACGTGTTGAGGGTGTGAAACGTGTTAACGAAATGTTCGGTACAGATATTACGGTAACTTTGGGGTCAAGTTGGAAAATCGAACACGAAAATTATATGTCGTTACTCAAAGCAACAGAACAAGGGCACGACCACACCGAAAAAGAAGACGTTGACCCTGTAACGGAAAACGAAACAAAAAAAACGCAAGAAACAGAAGAAACGCAAGAAACAAAAGAAAAAGAAAACAAAGATGACAATTAATGAACTTTTCACAACTGAAAACGGTTTATTTGATAAAATCTTTAAACCCCTGTTTCCTGTTTTGTACGATTCAATATTTGGGACAGACGACCCAAAAATAATTGATATTGATTTTCGTTTCAAATATGGGGACAGAACTTTGGTTAATGCTATCACAAACGAAACTGTAAACGATATTGTAAAAAGTATTATTACAGTCAAGTTTGGCGAATGGCAAAAACAGATTCAAGTGTTTAATAAAGAATATGACGTGTTAAGCCCTGTAACAGAAAAGACAACTGAAACGGTAAATAACACCGTGGACGAAACAGGGAATAACAATACAGTCGATTCAAGTGTAACGTTTAATAATGCAGATTTTGGAAATGACAAAAAGCAACAAAGAGATTCAACAGGGAACAGACAAGAAACAGGTACGAAAACAGTTGTTAAAAACAGTTTGTCGGGCGGTGTTCCTGTTAGTGAAATTATTCAAAAAGAAATGAGTTTGCGCAAAACTAATTTCAAAACGCAAGTGATAGCAGAACTTGCGAAAGAGTTAACAGTAGATATTTATTAATTACTTAAATTTTTATAAAAATGAACGTAGAACAGATTTATAGTTTAGTTAACACCGTATCGGGTGAGGTTTTGGGTAATACAGAACTTGTTCACGAAGACCTTACAGGTTTAGTGGATTTGGGTAACGAAGTGTTCAACCAAAACGCAGTTGACAATTATGTTAAATCACTTGTAAACCATATCGGTAAAGTGGTATTCGTAAACCGCCCTTATTCGGGTAAAGTTCCGAGTGTGCTTATGGACGCATGGGAATTCGGTTCTGTATTGGAAAAGATTTCTGCTGATGTGCCTAACGCAGAAGAAAATGATACTTGGAACTTACAGGACGGTAAAGAGTACAAACAGGACGTTTTCCACAAACCGACCGTTACCGCAAAATTCTTTAACTCAAAGGTAACTTTTGAGGTTCCTGTATCTATCACAGAAAGACAGGTAAAAGAAAGTTTCAGCAGCGCAGAACAAATGAACGGTTTCTTGTCAATGATTTACTCAGCAGTTGACAAGTCAATGACTATCAAGACAGACGCTTTAATCATGCGCACAATTAACAACATGATAGCTGAGACTTTGGACGCAGACAAAACCGCTTTCGGTTTCGTACCGTCAACACATGAAACAGCAGACTATTCAAGTGGTAGTACTGTTCGTTGCGTTAACCTGTTGAAACTTTACAACGATAAGACAGGTGCACACTTGACCGCAGCCGCAGCGATAACAACGCCCGACTTTATCCGTTTTGCCGCTTACATTATGGGCTTGTACTCAGACCGTTTGCAGACAATTTCAACCCTGTTCAACGTTGGCGGTAAGGAGCGATTCACACCGAAAGACATTTTGCACACCGTCTTGTTGTCTGATTTCGCAGCAGCAGCCAAAACATATTTGTATGCTGATACTTACCATAACGACAACGTATTGTTGCCACAGGCTGAGACTGTTGCAAGTTGGCAAGCAACAGGCAAAGATTATTCATTTGAGCACACGTCAAAGATTGACGTAAAGAGTGCAAGCGGTGCGTCTGTTTCGATAAGCGGTGTGTTGGGTGTTATGTTCGACCGTGACGCTTTAGGTGTAACAAACCTTGATAAGCGAGTAACAACCAACTACAACGCAAAAGCGGAATTCTTTAACAACTATTTCAAGTTTGACGCAGGCTATTTCAATGACACAAATGAAAACTTTGTTGTGTTCTTTGTTGCCTAAGTTTTGTTGTTTAACTGTTGTAGGGTGTGTTTCCTGTAGTTGATAGCACAGGGGCACACCCTTTTTAAAATTTTGTGGTATGCTGATAAAAACTTATAATTATAACGGTGAACCTAACAGGGTTAATAAAACACTACAGGAAAACGAAGAATACACAGGTGTGCTAAATTCAACTGTAAACATATTAGAACCTGTTATCCGTTTCCGTACAACTAATATAGTAACGTTTAATTACGTTTATATCGAAAGTTTGAACCGTTACTATTTCGTTTCTGAGATACGACAAGACGGTGATATATGTACGGTTTATTTGCGTACAGACGTTTTAATGACGTACAAAGATAAAATATTAGATTCTGTTGGCACGTTGGTTAAAGGTGAAAACGGAAACAAATATCTTTCAAACCGTTCAAACGTTTTCGATGTTCGACCAAATATTAAAAAGGTGGATTTTCCAAACAAGAACCTTTTGAATACTGAGGGTCAAATTATAATGGTAACTATTAAAGGTAACGTATAATTATGGCAACATATAGTTTAACATATATTTGTACTAACTGTTCGCAAACAGAAGAAAGTGCTAAACAGTTGGTTGTTGACGGTACAACAAAAAACCCTTATAGTTTTGTGTCTAAATATGGCTATAAGTTTACAAATGAAACAAAAGTTATAATAAGACGTAAAAACGCAAGCGGTGAATTTTACGATAGTAAGTTAACAGGTGCTATTTCAGAAGACGGAAAAAAATATAACGGTACAGTTAGTGTGACGGAAACAAAAAATTTTCCACCGTTTTCGTTTGTTATGAGTGCAGTAAGAGACGGAATAATAACTTTGCGCACACTTAATGTTACAAATAATATCCCTAATAGCACAGTTGAATATGAGCAGACAAGCGCAACAATATTCAATATTAAATTAACATGTGCAGACGGTTTCACAGGAACACCGCAAATTACGTATACAGATGATTACGGTAGCGAAAGAACAAAGGAAATGACCGTATCGGGAAATGTTGCAACAATAACCGTTAATATTGGCAGTTATAGAGATGACGTAACATTTTCATATAAACAGGTAGAACCGCAAAATATCCCTGTAACTTATGATTTAACTAATTGTGAGGTAGTCGGTAACAAACCCGATTCTATTACGTTAAACGAAACTTTAAACGTAACAGTACAGGCAACGGAAAACACAAAGTTGGAAACTTTGCAAATTGTTTATAACGATAGTTATGGAGCGAAAAAAACCGTTGAGGGTGAAATTGACGAAACAGGAAAAACAGGAACTGTTTCTTTTACCCCAACTTCTACAGATATAACTTATATCGAAGTAAGGGCAACGGCAACAACTGACGAACCTACACTAAAGGGATACGGTGCTATAAACGTTTATAAAGTTACTTTGGAAAACTTGAACGAATTCGCACAGAAACGTTTCTTTACTGCAACAGACGGTACAAACGCTTTAGTTAATTTAGGCGATTACGTGAACCGAATTAAACGTGTTTTTGTAGATGTTCCAACAAGTGGAAACGATACTTTGAAATGCGGTAATTACGATACAAAAATTTCTGTTTTAGCACCGAACACGGATGTAATAACAGTAGATTTCGGAAACGTAACTTTAACAGGTGAAAATGAAAATTCGCACGATTACGAAACAAAAATAAAGTTGTTCTTACCGTTTTATGGTTTTGTTGAAATTGATTCAAGTTATATCAATAAAGAAATTAATCTTACTACAAAGATTAATATAGTAACAGGAAACGGAATAATGCAAGTATCATGTGACGGTATACCGTTTCACTTTGAAAACGTTTCTTTTTCACGTGATGTAATTTACAGAACCGCAAACGAAAGTTTAAAGCTAGTTGGCGATGACGATTTTAACGAATTAAACCTTTACGGTTTTGAACCTTACTTTATTGTAGAAAGTACAACAACGGTTAATGTGCCTATAAATGACACAAAGGAACAGAAACGTGTTGGGGACATTACAGGGTTTGCACAGTTTGAAAACGTTAGCTTATCGACTAATAACACGATGTTAGCTGATGAATTTAATGAAATTATTTCACAACTTGAAAACGGTGTTTATCTATAAATAAAAACAGGCGGTAAAGATGTTACCGCCTGTTTTCTTATTTTTTATTAGAAAATTCATAAGCTAAACCTTTGCTACAAATAAAATCTAAAGCACGGTTTTTCTTTGCCGTTTCTTCGTCAAGTTTGCAAGAAATAGTTTTTATTACTAAGGTTTGCGCCTTTAGCGCATCAATAACAGAATTTAATAACATACCGTTTGTTCCTGTTGTTTCTTCTGCTATGTACTGTAAATTTTCTGTTGAGACTTTAATAGATTTCAACAAAATTTCTATTGATTTATCCATAACTATTTCTTTTCTAGATTCATTATAACTTGTTGTCTTGGTTTACCGTTACGGTTACAGACCGAAACATGAAACCAAAAAGACGTAGACCCTTTGCGGTGTTCTTTAATAAATTGGTCAAAACCGCCTGTTTCTCGGATAACCTTTTCTAAGGTTTTCATATCACTACAAACAACGTCAGCCGCCAAACCTTTAATGTGTTGACTGTTAGCCACACCGCCAACGGCTTTATTTAACACAGGACAACGAAAACCGCTATTAACTAAGATAGGTTTACCCAACTTTTCACGGATTTTGTCTAAGTAATCGGCTAACCTGTTTAAGTTGTCGACCACCTCAAAAGTTGGGGTGTTATCAATCCCCAAACGTTTTGCAGTTGTTGAGTTTATGAACTCAGACAAACTAAAGTACTTAATCTTTTTCATATCATTATTATTTAGTTGAAAATTACAAACCACTTTCTACTGTCTTTATGTGTCGGAAAACGACCCTTTACAGTTATCGAACAGTCTCCCTGTAAGTAGTCGATTTTGTTGTTAAAGAACTCACTTACTTTGTCAGAACGTACCATATAAACCGTTTCTTTGTCGGTTTGTTTCAATGTAATCTTAAAATATGAATGTTCCATATATGATTTATTTTGTGCCCATAAGGGCGGTTAAACTTAAATGCTTTTAACAGGTTTACCGTTAACGTCTATAACGTCAACCTTTGCATAATTACCAACGATTTTTGTGTGCAAATATAAACCGTCACCACAAAAACGGTAATCTTTTAACGCTTTTGTAATTGCCTTTGTATCTTTTGTTTCTAAAGATTCAAACAGACAACCAAACTTAAACTTCTGTAATCTTATCATAACTTTGTATTTAAAGGGTTTAACTTCGTTTCTAAATCATGCTGCAAAGATACACATTTTCCACTAAACAACCAAATTATTTTTGTTAAATAATGCAAAAAGTTTAATTTAAATCTTTTTAACATCT
>OIWK01003353.1_pt1 | contig 11246 bp, 10 predicted proteins | sample 1587401 | NCBI WGS metagenome assembly OIWK01 (sample SAMEA3888911, study PRJEB22519) | human gut metagenome | biome: human gut; feature: human-associated habitat; material: faeces | place: Denmark | collected 2009
CCGAGAAAGGAGTTTCCGGCTTTAAGAAGTCTGCCAAAGACCGTGATGAACTCCAGAAAATCCAACAGGCTGCAATGGAAGGCAAGTTTGACATTCTGCTGGTGTTCATGTTTGACCGTCTCGGTCGCCGTGATGATGAAACGCCCTTTATCGTGGAATGGTTCACGAAGCAGGGCATTGAGGTCTGGAGCGTGAACGAGGGACAGCAGCGGTTCGACACCCATGTGGACAAGCTGATGAACTACATCCGCTACTGGCAGGCATCCGGCGAAAGTCTGAAAACCTCTGTCCGTACCCGGACAAGGCTGGAACAGCTCACCGGGGAAGGCCACTATACAGGCGGCACCGTAGCTTTTGGCTACAAGCGTGTCCGCCTTGGTCGGGTGAACAAGAAAAATCAAGAGGTCTGTGACCTTGTGATCGACGAAGCGGAAGCTGAGATCGTTCGTCTGATTTTTCACAAGTATGTTTATGAAGGATACGGCGCACAGAAGTTGAGCCACTACCTCTATGAACAGGGTGTTGTAGGCCGGAACAGCTTCGATCGAGAGGTAGTCGCGCGGGGCGAGCGTATCGCCCGGCTTCATCGTCAGGCACTTGCCTCCCAGCGTTTCGCTGCTGGTCCGGTCGCACACGACGGTTGTGGCTGCGGTGGAGAGAGCGGCGACGGCCGCGCTGTCCGTGAACAGCCCCACGACCGGCTCGGCCACGAACTGGATGATGACCGAGATGAGGATGCCGAAGCCGAACGCGATAGCGATGGCGTACCACAGCGTCTGCAGCGCGCGGCGGGGCTTGCCCGCGCCGATGCATTGCGCGCCGAGGGCCGACACCGTCGAGAGCATGGACGAAGGCACGAGGAACAGAAAGCTGATGATCTTCTCCACGATGCCGACGGCGGCGGCGTCCGTGAGGCCGCGGCGGTTGGCGATGACGGTGATGAACAAAAACGCGATCTGGATCAGTCCGTCCTGCAGTGCGACCGGCACGCCGATGCGCAGGATGCGGCCCATGACCGCCCGCTGCGGGCGAAAATCACCCCGCGTGAGGGCGATGCCGTCGCGCTCGCGGCGGATGACGAGCAGCGACACGACCACGCTGACCGCCTGCGCGAGCGTGGTGCCGAGCGCGGCGCCCGCCGGGCCCATGTGCAGCGCGCCCATGAACAGATAGTCGAGCGCGATGTTCGCCGCGCACGCGATGGCGATGAAATACATCGGGCGCTTCGAGTCGCCCAGGCCGCGGAAGATGGACGCAATGATGTTGTACGCCGTGATCAGCGGCACGCCGAGAAAGCAGATGCGCAGATAGGCGACCGTTCCGGGCACGGCCTCGGCCGGCGTGGACATGACCGCCGCGATCGGCCGCGCGAGCGCGAGCAGCAACCCCGTCAGCACGACGCTCAGCACCAGAAACAGCGTCGTCGTGTTGCCGATGTAGCCGGCCGCGCCCCGGCGGTCGCGCGCGCCGACGGCCTGACCGATCGTGACCGTCGCGCCCATGGCAAGGCCGACGATCATAACCGTGAGCATGTGCATGACCTGACTGCCAATGGCCACGGCCGTCGTGCTCGCCACGCCCTCATACCGGCCGATGATGAACAGGTCGGCCATGCCGTAGAGCGTCTGCAGGAAGTACGAGAGCAGATACGGCAGCGAAAAGCGCACGATGTTGCCAAAGACGCTGCCGGTCGTGAGATTTTTCTCCATGGTGCTTGCCCCTTTGCGTGGAATACCGCCATTCTAAACTCTATAACGGTTGTAGAGTCAAGGTTTTGTTTGCCCCGGCGCGGATTTTTTTCGCGCCGGGGCGGAAATGTTCAGAACGTCAGGCGCATCTGATACCAGACGACGCCGCCGTGGGTAGATTCCGACACGCCCTCGCTCACGAATCCGAACTTCGCGTAGTAGTGCACGAGCCGGTCCTTGCACGTGAGCACGAGGCCGCGGCGGCCCTGCGCGCGCGCATCGGCGATGGCGCGCTCGATGAGCTGCCCCGCGTAGCCGTGCCGGCGGTAGTCGGGCAGCGTGTTCACGCCGAAGATCATCTGCCACGCGCCGTGCGCGTCGTGCAGGGACGCGTCGGCGTAGAGGTCGTCCGTGAGGTCGGCGCGGTCGGTGACCATGCCGTCCACGAACGCGATGAGCGTGCCGCCGTCAAACAGCAGCCAGAAGTGGTCGCCGTAGTGCGTCAGACGGTCTGCGAGCTCCTCCCGCGTCGCGGCCTCCGCCGCCGGGAAGCACGCCGCCTCCACCGCCGCCACGGCGTCGAGGTCGGCGAGGGTCGCCGTGCGCATGATTTTATCCATCGTTATGCCTCCGTTTCGTCCAGCAGCAGCGCGGCCAGCTCCGCCACCGTGCGGCAGTAGTGCGGGCAGATGCGCTGCATCGTTTCGATGATGTGCGGCACGGTGTGCGTCCACCCCGCCGCGATGAAGTCCACGCCCGCGCGGTCGGCCATGTCCTTGCCGGGCTTGAGATCGTCGATGACCACGAGCTGCTCCGGCCGCAGGCCGAGCTCGCGCTCGATCTGGTAAATGGGCCACGGCGCGGGCTTGCGCCGCTCGGGGTCTGAATCCCAGCCGTAGATGCGCTCCGGCGCGGGCAAGTCGTGCGCGCGGTAGTCGCGCAGGATGTTTTCCGGCACAGAGTGGCTCACGACGCAGATGTGCCCACCCGCAGCGCGAAACCGGTGCAGCAGGTCGTGCATGCCGGGGAACGTGTCGGGCACGTGCGTGCGCACATAGTCCAGCCACGTCTGGTACTGGATGTCCATTTCCGCGTCGGAAAAGCCCAGAATGTCACTGCACAGGGCGCCGAAGCCCGGCTCGAACGAGTAGGAAAAAAAGTCGTCGAGCGTCATGTGTACGTCCGGCCGCAGCTTCTGGAGCGTCTGCACGAAGGCCGGGTAATTGATGGTCGCGGTGCTGTTGACGACGGTGTCGTCGTGGTCGAGCACCAGGCACTGGTAGCGCACGCGCGCCGCCTCCTTTGTCTCACATTGCACAGCATTTTACCACGAACCCCGGTGGAATACCACCACCGGGCACAAAAACGCCCGGACGAAGTTTTTTCCCGTCCGGGCGGATGCCGTTGTGCACATTGCCGTCAGAAGCTGCCGGCGGCGGTGGACGCCCCCGCGCCCCAGAGCAGCACGCGCAGCACGCCGATGAGCGCGAGGTGCGCAGGATAATAGACGTAAAAGAGTTTGCCCATGCCCCGCCAGCGGCCCCGCGTGCCGTCATAGCACCGCAGCAGCGGGATGGCAAGGCACGTGCCGAGCTGCACGAGCGCATATACCTTATCTATAAAGAAGAAATACACGAGCGCGTACACGGCCGACCACACCATAAGCCAGCACATCTGCTTTCGGAAGTCTCCGCGCGCCTGCCCCATGAACAGGATCGCCATCGCGGCCACGCAGCTCCAGTCCGACGGGAAGGTGATGGCGCAGATCCCAAACGTCAGCACGATCTTGACCCAGTTTTTCAGCCGCGCATCGTCGTGGATGACGAGCAGCACGAGGCCCCACGCGAGCGACCACACGACGCCCGTCTGGTTAAACGGCCCGGTAGACAGCGGCACAAACGGGATGCCGAAGCAGAAATCATACGCAAAGTGCGAGACGGCCGCGAGCGCGAACAGGCGCGCCGCGTACTTTTTCACATCGTGCGTGTAGTGGTAGCCCTCGACGATGAAAAACCACATGATCGGCGCCGTCACGCGGCCGAGCAGGTGGCACACGAGCACCCACCAGTCGGCGGCGTAGCCGGGCCAGAGCGTCCACGTGAGGTGGTCGAGCGTCATGGCGAGGATGGCGATGCCCTTGAGCGCGTTGCCGCTCAGGGCCGGTCTGCGGGTCTGGAGCATAGGGGCACCTCCGGAAGAATGGGGTTATGCCTCCCGCACCGGGAAACACACCTCGGTCACAAATTCGTCAGGGTTTTGCGTCTCGTGCGGGCTGACGTGGTAGATGTTGAACATGGGGCCGTCGTATTCGTAGCCGTTCGCTTCGATCCAGGCGGCGAGCGCCGCGTAGACCTCACCGATGCCCGAATACGGGCCGCGGAAGATACAGCTCGCGACCGTCACGGCCGGAAGCGTGCGGAATTTGACGTGCGGCGTGTCGGGGTACGTGCCCTTGACGGTCTTCCACGCCTCGAGCTCCACGTCGGTCTCCTTAAATTCCCCGTCGAGGAAGGTGACCGCGCAGTAGCAGGGGTCGTCCGGGACGAGGTGCATGTGGTCGGTCTCGGCGCAGAGCGTCTGCCAGACCTGGCCTTCGTCCTGATAGCGCGGGATGACGGTATGGACACAGGCGGCATAGCGCGCCGGAATGGTCTTGATGGTGATATTGTACTGCATAAAATCTTCCTTTCCCAGCCGTTTTTCGGCTGTGTCCAGAAGCAGCAGCTGCTGCGCGGTCTTCGCGGTCTCGGCCTGCAGCTCGCGGCGGCGGGCGGCGAAGAAGGGCGCGAGCGCCTCCGCGTCCCGGCCGAGCTGCGACATCCGGCGCACATCGGCAAGCGAGAAGCCCATATCCCGCAGGGCGGTGATCCAGCCGACGGTCTGCAGCTGGTCCTCGCGGTAATAGCGGTAGTCTGAGTCCGGGTCGATATAGGCCGGGCGCAGAAGGCCCATTTCGTCATAGTAGCGCAGCATGCGGATACTGACTCTGGACAGCTTTGAAAATAATCCGATCTTCAGCATTGCGGTACCTCCGTGCTGATATTTTTGAGCTCAGAAACAGCATACTGCCTGACATGATGTGAGAGTCAAGGGGTATCCGGAGATTTTTTCAGCAGAAAGCGCGGGCCCTCCTCCCCGAGCGTTCCGGTCGGCTGGAAGCCGAGCTTGGCGAGCACGCGGATGGAGGCGGCGTTGTCCGGCGCGGTCTCCGCCTCGACGGCGGTGACGCCCGGCTGCGCCAGTGCCCAGCGGCACATGGCCCCGGCGGACTCCGTGGCGTAGCCGCGGCCCCAGAAGGCCTCTATCATCCCGTAGCCGATCTCCGGCTGCGCCGACGGGCCCTTGAAGCACAGATCGCCGACCAGCTCGCCGGTATTCTTCCGATACGCGCCCCAGGCCGTGTACCACAGGCGCGCCTGCGGGTGCTCCCGGCTGCCGCGCAGCATATCGTTATAAGCGTCGGCCAGCTCCGCGTCGCGCGGGCGGACGGCCTCCATCAGCGTCTGCAGCTCCGCGTCCGACATCGGATGCAGGGACAGGCGTTCGGTCTGCAGTTCCATTTTGCTTCCTCCTTGTGAAGCGAACGCTATGGGCCGCAGAGGGTGCTCTGCGGCCCTTGTTTTTTACTTGTTGTTCCCGATCAGGCGCAGCACCGCCAGCACGGCGGCGTACAGCACGCCCGCGATCGCCCAGATGAACCAGCTGTACCGGGCCTGCCCGTTGCCAAGCGGGCCGAAGGTATAAAACAGGAACACCGCCGTCACCACGAGCCAGTAGCAGACCGAGACCGTGCTGACCAGACGGCTTTTGGCCTTCCGCTGCCGGGTATAGTCGCCCTCCTCCAGCAGCTTTTCCATCGCGCCCGTGCGCGTCCCTGCGTAGACGAACGCGAGACAGGCCAGCGCGACAAAGCCCGGCAGCAGGCACACCGCGACGATGTACGTGAGATCCGAGCGGGAAAAGCACATGGCGGCGAACAGCGGCAGAACGGAGACGATGCACAGGATCGTGCCGATGAGGTTCAGGCGGTTCGCCGTGGGCTCAAATTCCTGCCGGCGCTGCCGGACCATGCCGCTCACGCCATATTCCGTTTCAAACGGTTCCGTCTCCAGAAACGAGAACGGCTTCGCCTTTGCGCCGCACATCAGGAAGATGCCGACCGCGGCGGCGACCAGAAGGATCAGCACGCACAGGCCGATGCCCGCCGCCGCATTTTCCGAAATAGCCGCGCCCGGCCGGGGCCGGTTCCGGCTCGCCGAGCTCTTCTTTTAATAAGTAATCGGTCGTGACGCCGAACAGGCGGCTCATCTGCACGACCTTCTGCATATCGGGCACGGACTGCGCGCCCTCCCACTTCGACACCGACTGGCGCGACACGCCCAGCTGTGCCGCCAGCTCCTCCTGCGACCACCCGGCGCGCTTGCGCAGGGTCACGATCTTCTCTGCCAGTATCATAAACAGCTTCCTCCCGTGTGATTTTCCGTTTCCGGCTGAGGACAGGATACCAGATCGGCCGGTTGCGCACCACCAAGGCGACTGTCAAATGTGTCAACCGGCGGTTGCGGGGGTATGATTTCAGCAATTTCAGCATATCGTGCCGCCGCGCAGCTGTCAAGCCGAACGGCGAAAACCTTTCAGGCACTGTAAGTGGATTTTCCGCGCCGGGTGTTGTACCATGGAAGCAGAAAGCAAAGGAGGTACATGCAATGGAACCCATTCTCGAAATTGCAGCCCTGAAAAAATATTACGGCAAGGAGCCGAATCTGACCCGCGCGCTCGACGGCATCTCGTTTCAGGTCATGCCGGGCGAGTTTCTCGGCATCATGGGCAGCAGCGGCTCGGGCAAATCGACGCTGCTCAACTGCATCGCGACCGTCATCGCGCCGACCGCCGGCGCCGTCGCGCTGCACGGCAAGTGCGTCACGACGCTGCACGGAAAAGCGCTGGCCGACTACCGCGGCAAGGAGATCGGCTACCTGTTTCAGAACTTTGAGCTCATCGATAACCTCACCGGGCGGGAGAACATCCTCCTGCCGCTGTCGCTGCACGGCGTGCCTGAGACCGAGAGCCGTGCCCGGCTGCAGAAGCTCGCCGATTACCTTGAGGTGGCGGATGTGCTCGACAAGTTCCCGGCGCAGATGTCCGGCGGACAGAAGCAGCGCATCGCAGCGGCGCGCGCACTCATTCTCGACCCCGAGATCGTGCTGGCGGACGAACCGACCGGCGCGCTCGACTCGAAAAACGCCCGTGCGCTCATGGAAAAGCTCTCCGGCCTGAATGCGGACGCCGGCACGACCATCCTCATGGTCACGCACGACTGCAACGCCGCGAGCTACTGCAAGCGCATCCTCTTCATTCAGGACGGTGTGCTCTTCCACGAGCTGCGGCGCGACGTGCCGGACGAGACGCAGCAGGCATTTTACGGGCGCATTCTGGCCGTGATGGCGCAGCTGGGAGGGGGCAGTGCCAATGTTCTCTGAACTCGTCAAGCGCAACAGCCGCCGCAGCCGCCGGGAAAACGGGCTGTTTTTCACGTCCCTGCTCATCTCGATCATCGCGTTTTACATCATCCTCTCCCTGTCGCATCAGGACGTGATGGTGTTCCTGCAGCGCATGGAGAGCGACGCCGTGAACCGGCTGCTGTTGCTCGTCCCGGTGCTGTATGGGCTGACGCTGTTCATTTTGTTCTTTCTCGTATACTACGCCAACCGCTTCCAGCTTGCGCGGCGGCGGCACGAATTCGGCGTGTACCTCATGCTCGGTATGCAGCGGCGCAAGCTCTTCGGCATGCTGCTGGCGGAGGATCTGCGCTCGAGTCTCATCGCGCTGGCCATCGGCCTGCCGGCGGCGCTGCTCATTTCGGAGGTCATCAGCCTCGTCACGGCGCGGCTCGTCGGGCTCGGCATCGTGGGGCACCAATTTACGCTCTCCCTGTCCGCCATCGGGTGGACAGCTGCGGGCTTTCTTGCGATCAAGCTGCTGGCCTCGCTCATCCTCAGCGGGAAGATCGTGCGTCAGGAGATCGGCGCGCTGCTCACCGAGACGCCCGAGGGCACGAAAAAGCAGCGCCCCGCCGCCGTTTACGCTGCGGCGCTCGTGCTGGGCGCGGCGCTGCTCGCCGGTGCGTATACGTTTGCCATCCGCGGGTACGCGTGGAGCGGCCTGCGCTACATGGCGGGCACGATCGCACTCGGCGTGGCGGGCACGCTGCTGCTGTTTTACGGGCTGCGTGTCATCATCGACCGGCTCGCCCGGCGCGGTGGCGCAGGCCGTCCAGACAGACCGGCTGCGGGTGTTTAACTTCCGCCAAGTCGAGGAAACGGTCATCCACCGCTCGGGGACGCTGGCAATCAGCTCCCTGCTCATCCTTGCGGCGCTGTGCTGCTTCGGCGCGGGCGTAGCGACCGCGCGCTCGTCCAGAGCCGAGGCACACACGCTCGACTACACCTTCCCCACCGACAGCAAAAGCGCCGATGCCGTGCGCGACACGCTGGCCGCGCACGGGCTCGACGGTGCATTTTCCGACCTCTTTGAGATGCGCATCGGCCGCGTGCGCACGAGCACGGACTACCAAAACACCGTGAAATTCCCCGCCTTGCAGCGCACCATCGATGCCATGCCCGTCTCCGATGAGCGGCAGCAGCTGCAATACATGCTGGAGGCCGTGGGCTACCCGCACCTCATCGCGCTCAGCGGCTACAACCGTCTGCTGGCCACGGCCGGTCTGCCGGAGCTGACGCTTGCGGACGATGAGGCCGCCGTCTACTGCGACAGTGAGGTCTCCCTGGCCAGCCGCACGGCGCTGATCAACCGCCTGATCGCAGAGGACTCGGCCATCACGATCGACGGTGCACCGTTCACGCTCGTGGGGCAGGTGCAGTCGGTGAGCGTCGTCACCGACCGGTCGATCACGATGTTGTTCGCGCTCATCGTGCCGGATGCGGTGTTTGAACACTACACGCAGGGCGACTATGACGTCTACCTCGACGGCGTGCTCGCCCCGTCCATGACGGAGGGCAAGAGCCTCATGAACGCCATCGCGGACATGAACGCGCTGCTCAATCCGCTCGGCCTGAAATACGAGAGCTACCTGCAAAACCTCGGCCGCGAGCTGTTTTACATCGTCGCGGCAAGCTACCTGACCATTTACCTCGCCATCATCTTTCTCGTCGTGGCCAACACCATCATCGGCGTGCAGTTTCTCATGGGCCAGCAAAAGGCCGCGCGCCGCTACCGGACGCTCGTGCGCCTCGGCGCGGAGCACGACACGCTCTGCCGCGCAGCAAAGGCACAGATCAACTGGTACTTCGGTCTGCCGGTCGGCGTGGCGGCGGTCAGCAGTGTGTTTGGCGTGCGCGCACTCTTCACCGGTATGCTCACCGCACAGGCACAGCGCGGCATGACAGATCTGATGATCACCGCCGGAGCTATGATTTTGTTGCTGTGTGTGGTAGAATGGATCTACATGGCGGCCGTCAAGCGGTCCAGCAGCCGGTATCTGCTGGGGCTGATGGCGCCGGAACGCGAAGAATAACACATGCAGAAAGGGGGCGGCGCGATGAAGCACATCGCCGTCGTAGAAGATGAGGCGCTCATGCGCGAGGAACTTGCGGATATGCTGCGCCGGGCGGGCTACACCGTCACGGAGGTCACGGACTTTTCCGACGTGACAGGGCAGCTGCTCGCGCTCGCCCCCGATCTGGTGCTGCTGGACCTGAATCTGCCGGAGGTGAGCGGATTTCAGATCTGCCGCGACATCAAGCGGCGCAGCGCCCTGCCGGTGCTGGTGCTGACCTCACGCGATCAGCTGCGCGACGAGGTGCACGCGCTCGAGCTCGGGGCAGACGAATATCTCACCAAGCCCTATCGAAAGGAGCGGCTGCTGGCGCGCATCGGAAACGTGCTCAAGCGCTACGAGGGGCGGCCGAATCTGCTCGAGGGGACAGATTTCCTGCTCGACCGGCAGACCTACACGCTCTTCATCCACAATCAGTCCGTCGTCTTGCCGCCGAATCAGGGCAAGCTGCTTGAAGCGCTGCTGACGCACGGCGGGCAGACCGTCACAAAGGACGACCTGAGCCGCGCGCTCTGGGGCACGACGGAATTCATCGACGAAAACGCGCTGCAGGTCAACCTCACGCGGCTGAAAAAGACGATGGCGTCCCTCGGCATGCGCCAGCAGCTCGTGTCCGTGCGCGGCGTCGGCTACCGGTTGGAGGTGCCGCATGAAGCGTAACGGAAGCCACCTGCGGCAGTACCTGCCGTGGCTCGGGCTGCTGCTGGGGGTGGACGCGCTCGCCGCGCTGCTGCTCTGGCTGGCGGACGCGCGGGCCTTCGCCGCCATGACGGCCGTAATCGTGCTGGCGACGGTGTTTCTGTTCGCCGGCGTGTGCGCGGTGCTCTGCGCGCGCTCGAAGCGGCGGGAGCAGGCCTTCACGGCCTTTCTGACCACGCCGGACGCCGCACACGAGCAGGCGCTGTGCCGCCTGCTCTCCCCCGCCGAATCACAAAGCGCGCACCTGCTCGGCGAGACGCTGCGCGCGCAGCAGCAGACCATCGCGCAATTACAGGCACAGATGGACGACTACGAAAACTACGTGGAGCTCTGGGCGCACGAGGTGAAAACGCCACTGGCACTGCTGACGCTTGTGCTCGACAACCGGCGCGACACGCTGCCAGAGGCCGTCGGCTTTAAGCTCGACTACGTGCGCAACCGGATGCAGGCGTTCATCGACCAGATGCTCTACTACGCACGTCTGCGCGGCGCGCGGCGCGACTACCGTTTCGAGCGGCTGGCGCTGCGCAGCTGCATCGACGAGGTGCTCGACGATTACCGCCCGCTGCTGGAGGAAAAACACTTCCGGGTCGAGCTCCGGCTTGCGGACGAGACCGTGTTTTCCGACCGGCGCGGGCTGTGCTTCCTGCTCGGGCAGGTCGTAAGCAACAGCGTGAAGTATGCGCTCGATGCGCCGGTGCTGACCTTTTCCCTGGAAAACGGCGGCACGGCGACCGTCCTGTCCATCCGCGACAACGGCCCGGGCGTGCGCGCGTGCGACCTGCCGTACGTGTTTGAAAAGGGCTTCACCGGAGACTCCGGCCACGAGAAGAACAAGGCCACCGGCATGGGGCTCTACCTCGCGCGCGAGATCGCGAAAGATCTGGGGCTCACGCTCACCGCCGCATCCGGCTGGGGCGCGGGGTTCGAGGTCCGGGTCTCGTTCCCGGTCGTAGAAGAATAAATACCTGAAAGACGGCACCGCTGTTCGCGGCGCCGTCTTTTTCGCACGCGAAACCATGCCCACTGCCCCACCGCGCAAAATGCCCCGGCAGCCGAGGCAAAGGGGGGGATGCGACATCTAACGGGTGGTACGTCAGACGATGTTATACTTCTTGAGCAGATCCACCACGACGTTGTTGACCAGCGGCTCCTTGACGAGGTCGAGCAGCGGCAGGACCGACGGGAGCAGGAACTCCAGCGGCTTCTTGCCGTCGAGCAGCTTGCTGGTCGCGTAGAGCAGGTCGCGGATATCATATACGCTGCCCCAGACTTCCGGCACG
>OIWK01003360.1_pt1 | contig 11213 bp, 7 predicted proteins | sample 1587401 | NCBI WGS metagenome assembly OIWK01 (sample SAMEA3888911, study PRJEB22519) | human gut metagenome | biome: human gut; feature: human-associated habitat; material: faeces | place: Denmark | collected 2009
GTTCATCTGTACAAAATACTTCCACAGCTCATCAATCAAAATTTCTCCCGAAATCACTAAATGCTCAAGTGCTTCAATTGATTCTGATATACTGCTTTTTTGATACCTTATCTGACGAAGCAGTTCATTTTTTCCTTCCCACTCAACTTCCTTGTGATCTACCATCATCTCCAGATTTACAAATTGCGCACTGTCACAGGCATTCTTTGCTCGTCCAAACATTTTATATACTTGAATTTCTTCCTCATAAATCTGGCTGCATCCACAGAAAATTAAAGTTGAAGATGCATCACACATTTTTTGAACATAATCAAGAATACGCTTTGCATGATACTGTGGCAGTTCGCAAAAATCACTTCCAATTACAGCAAACAATTCATTTTTTGCAATCGGAACAATACTTGCATCAAATACCGTCTCTGAAATATTTTTTGCGCAAATCAATTTCTGATCATCTTCAAAGCGATACAGACAAGCCATATAAAAGCGTCGCTTGTTGATCTTTGCCTTATGCATATCACAAAGAAATGCCCATGCACTGCTTGCGTTTTTATATTTGGAGATCATATCGATCATTTCCGACACCGCTAGGGTATCTGTTTCTGCTTTCAGAGCTGTTAACTCCTTACTAAGCCGCTTCATGCAATCTGACAGCTGATCCTTACTCACTGGCTTGACTAAATATTCAAATGCGCCATCCCGAATTGCAATACGCGCATACTCAAATTCAGCAAAACCGCTCACAAGCACTACCTTTGTATTTAAATTTTCTTCCCGTATCTTTCCAAGCAAATCTAGTCCATTTAAACCTGGCATACGAATGTCAGTAACCACTACATCTGGCTTTAACTGTGTAATCTGACCCCATGCCTCCTTGCTTGATGTCGATTTTCCCACTACACAAAATCCATATTCCTCCCATGAAATAAGGCGTTCTAACCCTATCAGCACCCATGGCTCATCATCAATCAAGTATACCTGATACATGTTCCTCTCCTTCCATTTTCCTGTCAAGCGGAACAAGAATCTCTATCCTCGTTCCTTCGCCTTTTTTACTTGTTACATTAAATTCTAACTGATCTGAATAAAACAGCCTAAGTCTTCGATAAATATTGACCATACCAATTCCATGCTTTTGCATAGGAAGAAGACTCGTCCTGTCAAATTCCTTAAGCTTATTTTTAAGCGTTTCCAGCTCTTTTTCATCCATACCGCATCCGCTGTCCCACACACGAATGGCAAGCCGCTCTTTTTCCTTTCCCACAAAAACACCGACTGTTCCGCTTTCTTCCTTTGGCTCTAATCCATGAAATACAGCATTCTCAACTAATGGCTGTATAATCATTTTTGGCATGCACTGCTCCATCACATCCTCTTCAATTTCAATTGAAATAGTATATTTGTTCATAAAACGATACCCAATAATTGATGCATAATCATGAATATGATCTGCAATTTCACGAATCGTTGCATAGCCCTTTCCTCGCACATTATAAGAGAAAAAGCGAGACAATGCTTCAGAAATCTCTGCTATATCCGGAACCTCATACAAAAGTGCCATTCCTCTGATGCATTCAAATGTATTATGCATAAAATGCGGATTAATTTGATTGCGGTATGCCAACAGCTCCGATTGTTTCTTTTGGTAATTGGCTTCTAGCACCTGCTCCTTGCTTTTTAAATTTTCCTCTGTCAACATGTCAATATCATCAAGCATTGCATTAAGATTTTCTGCCAAAATTCCCATTTCATTATGTGATTTTACTTCCATACGGCTTTTTCTGTTTTTTGCATAATAATTCATAAACAATGTCTGCTCACGTATTGGGCGAAGAATACTCACATAGATCACAACAAAAAATAACAGTAACAGCAATCCTATAATCACATAAGTAATGCCATTTATTCGCTGCATATAGTTTAAATTTTGATACAGTGTATGATTTGGAACACTAAGAATCAAATCCCAGCTTGTTTTTTTAATTCCCCCCTTATAAATGCTCCATCCTCGATCAAATTCTTCATTTTCACCAGATCCATTTATAGAAGTATCAGCCACCAAACCTCTTTGCACCATAACCTGATTATCTCCGCCTTTTAATACAAAGCTGGAATCACTCGTTGGAAGACGACCTTCAAGCATTTCATCAAGATATAACATATTTATCAAAATAAAGCATTCTCCACATCGTCCCTTAATCTGTGTCTTATTAATATTATACAGAGGGATTGAAATACCAAAATAGCGTTTCGTTCCAATTTGAATCAAGCTTGAAAAGGTAATAGCATCCTCTGTTGTCTCTGGAATCATATCTTTATAGAAAGTACCCATATTTGCGACTAGCTTTCCATCTCCATCATACAGAGAAATAGTCTCAATGCTGCTTTTAATCGCCTGAATGCTGCTGAACTCCGGACGAATCACCTCTTCCAAAAGCCTGCTTCTCTCACTCAATGATTTTGTATTCAGATATGCATTTACCTCTCTGTCTGACATAATATTATACGCAATTTGAATCAATTCCTGAATGCTTCGCTCCATCTCTGCCTGTGCCTGCTTAAACAGTGATTCATTATACTCCTGATATTCTCTCTTTACACCCTTCTTGGCAATTGCATTTGTTACTGACAACGATCCCACAAATAAAAGAATCGTAATCGCTAAAATCCAGTAATACATAGTCAAAAAACGGACTTTTCCCAAACAATCAAGTAATGCTTTAAATTTACTTTTTATGTTTTTCATTTTTTTCTTCCTCTCAATACTTATTTCCAAAATATTAGTCTCAATTACCGTTTCTGATACTCTCCTGGTGTACAGTGCATGTACCTCCTAAATGTCCTGTTGAAGTAGCTAATGTTATTGTAGCCGCATTCTGTCGCAATCTCACTGATTGACAAAATGCCATCCTTTAACATGTCACAAGCCACGCCGATACGGTAATAATTTAAATACTCAATTGCAGTCATTCCTATCTGTGATTTAAAGAAACGACAAAACTGTCCCTCACTCATATGGAAATATGCTGCAAGGCCACACAAAGTTAAATTCCTTGCATAATTTTCCTGTATATACTGCAGAATCTGCTTGATCATACGCACTCGTTCATCATCCTTTTTCTTTAGAGTAAATGACGTTGCTTCTGCATCCAAGCACAGATAATGCCATATGCGAAGCAGATTTGATTTAATCAGCAGCTCATTTTTTGCCATTTTCTGGCTGCAAAGAGCACGTATTTCTTCAAGCGGTTCTTCGATATGCGGCCACATAGCATCATCCTTTTTGAAATGGTCTCTGAAAATAAGCTCACCATTTGCCTGACGGCTGATATATTTTTGCTGAATATCATCATTGCCATAGCTGCTTATAAGCTCTCTTCCAAAATCAAGCGCATAAAAAGCCAGTGGATTTTTTTCATCTCCCCTAAAGGAGTGTACAATCCCAGCATTAATAAATAAAATATCCCCAGGCTCAATATGCATTGTTCTTGTATTAAGACAAGCCGTTCCAGTACCTCTTGTAATCACCAGAAATTCATACTCTTCATGCCAATGCGGCGGTACTGGCTCTGGCCAGAGAGGTTCCTTTGTCATTTCATGAAGACGCAGATGAAATCGAATATCTCCGTGAAACTGCATTTCATGAATACGAGCAAATTCTAGTTGGTTCATATGTTTCTCCTCCTTTGTTGCAGTTCACAAGAAGCTCATTTGCAAAATCGCACACAACGTGTGAACTGTAAAATCAATTTTGTGTCAGAATCTGTGAAAAATGGTCAAGTATTTTCTTTCTTTTGTTAGTATAATACAATCAGAAGAAATTTGCGATACTTATCGCACTATTTATAAGGAGGTTTTTTATGCAATTTGAAACAGCAAATGGCGTTCTAATAGCCAGAAACGGCGGCGAAATGCTTCGTATTGAGCCGTGGGGCAAAAATTCTCTTCGTGTTCGTGCAACCATGCTCCCAGAATTATCAAACCAAGATTGGGCACTTACCGAAACACCAGAGAGCTCACATGCTGAGGTTGAGTGTCACGAAGTTGACCACTGGGTTGGTGACGGCACTATTGATAAGCGTGAGTCTGCCTCTATCACAAATGGACGCATATGCGCAGTTGTTAACTTTGCAGGCGTTATTACATTTTACCGTGACGGCAGACAGTTTTTACGCGAGTATTATCGCAGCTACGATGGCACATTAAGCCGCGAAAGCCGCTGCTTAAAAACTGTAAACCGCGAGTGGAAGGGCATCATTGGCGGAAGCGAATTCAGTCTGAATCTGAAATTTGACAGCAATGACGGTGAGAAGATCTTCGGTATGGGACAATATCAGCAGCCATATATGGATCTAAAGGGATGCGTGCTTGAGCTTGCTCAGAGAAATTCCCAGATAAGCGTTCCTTTCGCAGTATCAAATCTTGGCTATGGTATGCTGTGGAATAATCCTGCTGTCGGACAGGTTACATTCGGAAAGAACTATACTGAATGGATTGCACGTTCCACCAAACAGATGGATTATTGGCTTACAGTTGCTGACAGCCCAAAGCAGATTTTGGAAAATTATACAGCCGTAACAGGACGCGCACCGATGTTTCCTGAGGACCGCATGGGACTTTGGCAGTGCAAGCTTCGTTACCGCACACAGGATGAGGTTCTTAGCGTTGCACGTCAGTACCAGAAAGAAGGCATCCATATTGACCAGATCGTAATCGACTTCTTCCACTGGACTGTTCAGGGTGACTGGAAATTTGATACTACCTACTGGCCTGATCCAAAGGCAATGGTAGATGAACTCCACTCCATGGGCATTAAGGTAATAGTTTCTGTATGGCCATCAGTTGACAGAAAGAGCGAAAACTTCCAGCCAATGATGGATCGCGGCCTTTTGATCCGGACTGAGCGAGGTGCAGCACAAACTTACGACTATCAGGGTGACTGTGTTGAGATTGATGTATTTAATCCTGAAACAAGAAAATACGTATGGGAAATCTGCAAGAAAAATTATTATGATTTTGGCATCGATGCATTCTGGCTTGACAACTCCGAGCCTGATTACGGTGTATACGATTTCGACCATTACCGATACATTGCAGGTCCTGCTCTCTCCTGCTCTAATATTTATCCGCAGCTGTACAGCCGCGTTTTCTATGACAACATGAAGGATCTTGGCGATGGCACTGTTGTTAATTTACTTCGCTGTGCATGGGCTGGCAGCCAAAAATACGGCAATGTTGTATGGTCTGGCGATGTTCCTAGTACCTTTGAGGCATTCTATGACCAGCTTCAGGCAGGCTTAAATATGGGTCTTGCCGGAATCCCGTGGTGGACAACAGATGTCGGCGGCTTCATGACTGATGATGTAAATGATCCAGATTTCCAGCAGCTTTTAATTCGCTGGTATGAGTTTGCTGTTTACTCTGCAGTTCTTCGTATGCACGGTGATCGTGGTCCTTACAACATTCCACCGCTTGATACGCGCGACTGGGGCGGCGGCTACCTTCATACAGGACAGCCAAATGAGCTATGGAGCTACGGTGAGGAAAATTACCGCATCATGAAGAAATATTATGATATCCGTATCGAGATGCATGATTACATCAAACAGCTCTACGAAGAAGCTTCATCAAACGGCTCTCCATTAATTCGTACAATGTTCTATGAGTTCCCAGAGGATTCAAAGTGCTGGGAGCTGCAGGATCAGTACATGTTTGGAAGCGACTACCTGGTTGCTCCAATCTTCCACTTAAACCAGTTTGAGCGCGAAGTTTATCTGCCAGCCGGAAAGTGGGAAGATACAAGAGACCACAAGGTTTACAATGGTGGCCAGACAATCACCGCAGACGCACCGCTTGATTCGATGCCAGTATTTAAACGCATTTAATTTTTTCATACAAAAAGTGGAGAAGCTCATTCGCTCCTCCACTTTTTATTGTTTCCTTATTCAACGATGACATCAAATCTCGGTGTTTTATCCTGTTCAAAATAGACACGTCTCATTCCACTTGACACAATCTTTTCCTCAAAGCTTGTAACCGCGTGATAGGCGATCCACAAATTTTGATCCCGATCCCAGAAAAATGAATTGTGCCCCGGACCATACTCGCCTGGAATGGTTGCAAAGCTAGCTATCGGTGTCTTCGCTTTTTCCCACACAGACAAATCACAAAGATCATCTCCATCATTTGCCGTCAACATGCCGATTGCATACAGATATCCTCTCGCATCGCCTCCCGAATAGGCCAAATAAATTTTGTTATGGTAATAAAATGCATACGGTCCTTCGTTATTAATTGTATGCTCCGTATTTTCAAAGCCATACAGTGGTCTGGACAAGCACTTAGGTTCGCTAATCAGCCGTTCTGGATGCACTGGATCAAATTCGGCAATCATTAACATCGAGCCTGTATCAAGCGGTGTTCCAATGTTCTTTCGATGAGACCACACGTAAAAATAGCGTTCTCCCGACTTTACAGGTGTCATATCAATATTAATGCCTTTTTCTGACAAAAAGCCTCCATTTGCCCTTCTTACACGGATTGGCTTTTCCCAATCTTTCGGATTTAAGATATCGCCATTTTCTTTTAACTTCATAATATGGCACTGCGGATTCCATTCAGAATCACTGACTGTAAACAGCAAATACAAACTTCCATTCAGCACATGAAATTCCGGTGCCCAAAACAACTGAACAAACCCATTTTCCGTATCCTTATCCAAAATCTTATACGTCTTTACATCTTTTGCAAACAAATCCTCTAGCTCATGCGCTTTTCTCACATAGAAACCAATGTCATTCTCATTGTCGTTCGTTGCAATAAAATAATAGTCATCCTTCCATAACAAAACCACCGGATCAGCAAGTCCCCGCGCAAGTGGGAATTTTAATTTTGGCTCTGTCATCTGCCTTTTTGCATGAAGTGCATTCCAATGATGCTTAATACATTGTGCCATTTCATCCGGTATTGCAATCTGATCGGTCATTCGAATTGCCTCAAGCGTCAAGCCTGTTTTTTCACACAGCTGTGCCCCTGAGCAAATCCCCCATTCGTCAAAAGTCAGAAAATCAGCTGTGCTCCAACTCCAAAAAGATCCCTTGTTTTCGCTGTTCACACTTCCATCAGATTTCCAGTCTTCTCCCGTAATTAAATAGGTAACTGCCCCATCCTTTTTTACTGCTGCTACTTTTAAATTGCCAACAAAGCTTGGTACAATCACATTATCCTCATTCACCCATGCTTTTGGAAATACCAAACCATAATTGTTGTGCAGCGGACACTCCTCTTCATTTTCCTTTACCGACAGATGTACGCTATATGCTAACCCATTCGGATACTGTCCTTTTACCGTCTTTCTGTTATACACCCTAAGAACTTCTTTTTTTCTCTCCTCCATTGTTTTTCTCCCTTTCAATTTCCGATAAAACCAAGAGCAATCTTTATCTGTACGATCTTCTTGGATTGCTGCCAGTCTCTGCACTCAGCTTATCACACACAAATTAAAAACGCAAGTAAAAAGCAAGTTGAAATCCTTGATGTTTTTATGTATAATCAGTCTTGGAGATGGCCTTTGGCATGACCACATACAACGCGTCATGTACGGTGCCACCTATATAAGGAGGATTTTATTATGGCAGCATGGAAAAATCTGGATACACTTGCTTCTTATGGCGAGCTTTCCGAACTGAAAAATCATGTCGATATCGCCAAGGCAATGTCTGGAGAAAACGGAGCTGAGCGTGTCGCAAAATACAGCGTACCGATGGCAGCTGGATTATGCTACAATTACGCTGCAAAAGAGGTTGACGAGACTGTTCTTGCCGCTCTTGAAAAGCTGGCTAACGAGGCTGAGCTTTCTGAAAAATTTGAGGAGCTTTACAACGGTGCCGTTATCAACACTGGAGAAAACCGTATGGTTCTTCATCACCTTGCTCGTGTACAGCTTGGAAAGGCTGTTGTTGCAGACGGCGTTGACAAGCGCGAGTTTTATGTAGCACAGCAGAAGAAGGCAGCTGATTTTGCAAACAAGGTTCACGCAGGTGAGATCACCAATGAAAATGGCGAGAAGTTCACCACCGTTGTTCAGATCGGTATCGGCGGAAGTGATCTTGGTCCTCGTGCTCTTTATATCGCACTTGAGAACTGGGCAAAGGCAAACAACACCTTCAAGATGGAAGCAAAGTTCATCAGCAATGTTGATCCAGATGACGCAGCAGCAGTTTTAGCAAGCGTTGATCTTGCACATTCCTTATTTATCGTTGTATCCAAGTCTGGAACAACACTTGAGACTTTAACTAATGAGGCATTCGTAAAGGACGCACTTGTAAAGGCTGGATTAAATCCATCCAAGCATATGTTAGCTGTTACAAGTGAGACATCTCCTCTTGCAAAGAGTGATTCTTATCTGACTGCTATCTTCATGGATGACTACATCGGCGGACGTTACTCTTCCGTTTCTGGTGTTGGCGGTGCAATCCTGTCTCTTGCATTTGGACCAGAAGTTTTCGCACAGCTGCTTGACGGTGCTGCCGAGGAAGACAAGCTCGCAGCAAACAAGAACATCTTCCAGAACCCAGATATGCTCGATGCACTGATTGGTATTTACGAGAGAAACGTTCAGGGTTATCCGGCTACTGCTGTTTTACCGTACTCTCAGGCATTAAGCCGTTTCCCTGCTCATTTACAGCAGTGTGACATGGAGTCAAATGGTAAGACCGTAAACCGCTTCGGTGAGCCAGTTGACTACCCAACCGGTCCTGTTATCTTTGGTGAGCCAGGAACAAATGGACAGCATTCCTTCTATCAGCTGCTTCATCAGGGCTCTGACATCGTTCCGCTACAGTTCATTGGCTTTAGAAACAGCCAGTTAGGTGTTGATGTTGACATCGAAAACAGCACCAGCCAGCAGAAGCTGTGCGCAAACGTTGCTGCTCAGATCGTTGCATTCGCTTGCGGAAAGAAAGATGACAACTTAAACAAGAACTTCAAGGGACATCGTCCATCAAGTATCATCACCGGTGATAAGCTGACTCCTGCTTCCTTAGGTGCACTTCTTGCTCACTTTGAGAACAAGATCATGTTCCAGGGATTCTTATGGAATGTCAACAGCTTTGATCAGGAAGGTGTTCAGCTTGGCAAAGTCCTTGCAAAGCGCGTTCTTGCACATGAGACAGACGGAGCACTGAAAGCATTCAGTGATCTGTTAAATATCTAATCGGATTTTTGTCTGAAGCAGGTCAAAGATATAAGACATATATAAATAAGAAAAAGGAGTATGGAAAACAACGGTGTTTTTCATACTCCTTTTTATTGGTATTGTTCTAATGTTTTATCCGCGCATCAGGTAATCCATAATCTTTCTGGAATCCTCTGCTTCATGTGCGATGATTTCCATCTCCGGGATGGTGGAAGCAGATTCAAAAATGGTAGATAAGGATACCAGCTGGCATAATTTTGATTTCAGATTCAGGCGGTCACCGTCAGCAGTGACAAGCTCAACCTGTCCGGAACAACTGTCAATTACTTTCAAAAACTCCTGTGGGTTTTCAATGTTCATTACCTTCATAATGCATCTCCCTTTCCTTTATACAATATTGTTCTGTTTGGTGATTCAATCATAGCATTTGTGCCGGGAAAGTGCAATGTCGTGCCTCTCTTTGCACATAGACAGTTGTATTTAATGGCAGGTGTTCATGAGATGAAAACGTACAAGTGTGTACATGAAGCAAGTTGTATTGCAATAGCGAAAGAAATCAAGAATAAAATACACAAAACGCACAAAACGACAGTAAAACAAAGGAAAAATAAAATGAAAACCAGTCAAAATGCACATAATCGTATGAAAAATAGAAAATTTAACAGTTAAATTGCAATATAACAATACAACTTTACGAAAAAATATTGTTGTATTTTATTGAAAAACAGGAGAGGACCGTCTATAATTAGAATTACAAAAAGCAAATACGTATCAAAGTAGAGGGAGGACAACGTATGAAGAAAATTTTAAAGAAGGTAGCTGCAACGATCCTGGCAGCATCAATGGTAATTGGTATGACAGCCTGTGGAACCGGCGGGGGAGGATCTTCCACACAGGGAGGTACATCATCAAACAAATCCGGAAAGATTAAGATTGGTGTTTCCATCTGGTCATCCACCGATGTACTTGGTTCTCAGTGCAAGAAGATTCTGGATGAGGCAGCAAAGGCATTGGATGTCGATGTACAGTATGTGGATCAGGGACATGTATCTGAGAAAGTTACCGCTTCTGTTGAGCAGTTGGCAGCAGCAGGATGTCAGGGAATTATCATCTGTAACTCATCTGATACAGAGATGACTTCCGCAATTAAGACCTGTAATGACAATAAAGTATATCTGGCACAGTTCTTCCGTGTTATCAGTCAGGAAAACAGTGCAGATATTTATCAGGCAGCAAAAGATTCTGATTATTATATCGGAGCTGTTCACGAGGATGAGCCGGCAAACGGTGAAGAACTTGTAAACATTCTTTTAAACAAAGGTGACAGAAACATTGGTCTGATCGGCTGGGAGCAGGGAGATGCTACATGGCTCGGCAGATGGGAAGGCTATAAAGCTGGCGTAGATAAGTGGAACGAAGAACATCCAGATGATCAGGCAAAGCTTTCTGAGCCACAGTACGCAGGAACAACTTCCGAAGGTGGTTCTAAGGCAGCAGAAGCTCTGATGGCAGCAGATCCAAACCTGGATGCACTTATTCCAGCAGGTGGTGGTGGAGATCCTCTCCAGGGTGCAATCGCAGCAGTTGAGCGTGCCGGAAAGACCGCAGATATCGACGTCGTTTCTACAGACTTCCTTCCAGACCTTGGAGACAGACTTGAGAATGGTTCCATGGCTGGTGAGTCCGGAGGACATTTCTGTGATCCATTGATCGCATTCATGATGGTATACAATGCAGTAAAGGGTAACTACAAAGACTTTGGTGGTAAGTTCGAAGATGTTCCATTCCCATATCTGTATGTATCATCTGCAGATGATTACAAGAATTATGAGAAGTATTTCGTAGATCAGCTTCCATATACCGATCAGGAACTGGTTGATATGTCTAAGCTGAGTCTGGAAGACTTAAGAATTACTGCACAGAGCGTATCTATTGAAGATGCAGCAGCACGTGCGGGTAAATAAAACAATAACCACAAGGGGTGGCGCTGCTTGCGGCGCCACCTTTTTCCATCAAT
>OIWK01003362.1_pt1 | contig 11209 bp, 8 predicted proteins | sample 1587401 | NCBI WGS metagenome assembly OIWK01 (sample SAMEA3888911, study PRJEB22519) | human gut metagenome | biome: human gut; feature: human-associated habitat; material: faeces | place: Denmark | collected 2009
TCTTCGGTGGGAAGAAATTGACTTCCTTGGGGCGTTGTTATATGATAAAATTTGTGTAATTTCGTATTTTATTTTCCTATTTTTTACGAAAAATCGGTACAGTCCATGACATTGCAGCCATATCTGCAAATGACAGCTATTTCTTAGGAGGTTCTTATGAAACACACAGCTCGGAAAGCGGTTGCCGGCCTGATGGGCGGCGCAATGCTGCTCAGCCTCTGCGCCGGATGCGGTACAGACCAAACAGACAGCCGACCCGGTGGATATCACCATCTGGACCTACTATAACGGCAATCAGCTGGAAAGTTTCAATGCCATGGTGCAGGAATTCAACAACACCGTAGGCAAAGAAAAGGGCATCACTGTATCCGTTTCCAGTCAGGGCAATGTGAATGATCTGGAAACCAACGTGCTCAATGCCGCCAACGGAAAAGTGGGGTCAGACCCCATGCCGAACATCTTTTCCGCCTATGCCGACACGGCATACACCATGGATAAAATGGGTCTGGTGGTGGATTTGTCCGAATATCTCACCGAGGAGGAAAAATCCGCCTACGTGGACAGCTACCTGACCGAGGGCGATTTCAGCGGCAACGGCAGCATTAAAATTTTCCCCGTGGCAAAGTCCACGGAGCTGCTGTTTTTGAACGAAACGGATTGGCAGGCATTTGCCCAAGCCACCGGAGCAAGCTATGAAGATTTGTCCACCATCGAGGGACTTGTCCGCACGGCGGAGTCCTATTACAACTGGACCGACGCCCAGACGGAAACGCCCAATGACGGCAAAGCCTTTTTCGGTCGGGACGCCATGGCAAACTACATGCTCGCCGGCGCCCGGGAGCTGGGCTGCACCATTTTTGACGTGGGCAGCGACGGGGAAATGACCCTGCACTTTGACAAAGACGCTGTGCGCGCCCTTTGGGACAACTACTATGTGCCCTATGTGAAAGGCTATTTCTCCGCCGCCGGACATTTTCGCAGCGACGATATCAAAACCGGCAACATTCTCTGCTATGTGGGCTCCAATTCCAGCGGCACATTCTTCCCCAAGCAGGTAATGACCAGCGACACCGAAAGCCATGACATTGCCATGACGGTGCTGCCCTGCCCCTCCTTTGCAGGTGCCGATCCGGTCTCCGTGCAGCAGGGCGCCGGTATGGTTGTCACCAAGGGCGATGAAGCCGAGGTGAAAGCCAGTCTGGAATTTTTGAAATGGTTCACCGCGCCGGAACACAACATCGTCTTTTCCGTGGGCTCCGCCTATTTGCCGGTGACCAAAGCCGCAAACAACATGACCGCAATCCGGAACAGCGATGTGGAGCTCACCCCGGAAATGGATCAGATTCTGACCGCTGCAACGGACGCGGTCAATCATAACGAGCTGTATACCACAATGCCCTTTGCCCAAGGTCAGGCCGCCCGAAAGGTTCTGGAATATGCCTTGAGCGACTTGGCTACAGCAGACCGCGCCACGGTGGTGGCACGTTTGGAGCAGGGTCAGACCCTGACCGAGGCTGCCGGGGAATTCCTCACCGATGCATACTTTGATGCATGGTATCAGGAAACTCTGGCAACACTGGAAACAATGGAAGGTTAATAGGAAGGAGCCTCTGCCGTGCAAACCGTCAAGACCCCGAAAAAAGACAAACCAAAACAAACGAAATCCGTTTTCCAAACGATTTTTGTTGCGCTGATTGCCGTTCTGCTTGTAGAAACCGTTCTTCTGGCCACCGCATTGACCGGTATCCGGGTTCCCCAGAAGCTGAACGAAAATGCCGAGGACATTCTGAACAAGCAGATTTCCAACCGACAGTCCTATTTGGAGAAATTTCTGTTGGACGCTCAAGATTTGAGCGCCGTTTCTGAGCAAATCAACAACACCACCCTTTCCATGCTGCAATCCGGAAAAATTTCCTATCGGGATCTGGATTCCGACAGCGACCGGAGCTACCCTCTTTTGCAGGCCATTTCCGATCATCTGGTGCAGCAGCTGCGGCTGAAATCCGTAACCGGTATTTTTGTGGTCATCAATACCCACAGTCTGGATTATCGGGCAGACGGCGACCGTCTGCCGGGCATTTATATCCGGGATATGGACCCGGACGCACCCATTTCCGAACGAAATGGGGATTTGTCCTACATCTTTGCCCCCACCAAGTTGGTGCAGTCCACAAAAATTTACACCGATGTCTGCTGGCAGCCCACCTTGGAATATACCAAGGAAAGCTGTGATTTTCTCTATCAGCCCTTTCAGCGGGCATGGTCCGGACGGGACCGTCTGGACGCACAGGATTACGGCCGCTGGACCACACAGAGCTTTCGGATACAAGGCGACAGCCAAGACGTGATCACCTATACCCAGCCCTTGATTCTGCCGGACGGGCGGATTTACGGCGTGGTGGGCGTGGAGCTGATGGTCAGCTATCTGCAAAAGCAGCTGCCCTACCCGGAATTGGAAAATAACGGAACCGCCGCTTATGTGCTGGCTGTTTCCGACAGCAAAAAGCCCCAGACCAACGTCACCTTAACCGAAGTGGTCGGCGCGGCGAAAAACACGGAACTCCCATACGAAAAATCCTTTGCCGCCAACAGCGGCAAGCCGCTGATGTTGGAAGACGAAACCAGTTACAGCTATGCCGCCCCCTTAACGCTGTATAGCCAAAACGCACCGTTTTCCAACGAGCAGTGGTATCTGGTGGGCACCGTTCCCACCGGAGAGCTGTTCGAATTTTCCGCGAATGTGCAGAGTATTCTGACGCTCACCGTACTTCTGACCTTTGCTGTGGGCAGCATCTTCACCTTTTTAGTCAGCCGGCGGTTGGCAACCCCCATTGCCGACCTGTCCGCACAGGTATCCGCTGCCCGAAAAAGCGGCTCCACCATTCCCCAGCTGCCCCCCACCGGTATTCAGGAGTTGGACCAGTTTTCCTCCGAGTTTGCACAATTGAGTCAAGACGTTCTGGATACTTCCACGAAGTTTTTGCGGATTATGAACATGGCAAGCGTGGAGCTGGGCGGTTATGAAAAGCGTCCGGACAGTGAAACGGTCTATGTTACGGACAACTTCTTCCCCATGCTGGGTATGCCTCAAATCGGCAATCAGCCGCTGACAAACAAGCAATTTGACAGTATTCTGGAAACCCTGCTGCTCCGGGCGGAAACCATTAACACCGGCAAAATCATCACCGTTCCCCGGACAGACGGCAGTCTGCGGTACATTCTGCTCCGCTCCGCCAGCGAAAATGACGTGCAGGTGGGTCTGGTGGAAGACGTCACCGCCTCTCTGGTGGAGCGCCGCCGGATTGAGCATGAGCGTGACTATGACGTGCTCACCGGCTTGCTGAACCGCCGGGCGTTCTGGCGGAAATGCGACGCCCTGTTTGCAATCCCCCACATTCTGGACCATGCCGCATTTGTGATGATGGATTTGGACAATCTGAAACACATCAACGACACCTACGGTCACGATTGGGGCGACCGCTATTTGCAGTTGGCAGGACAATGCCTCACGGAAAACACGCCCCACAACAACACCATCTGCGCCCGCCTTTCCGGCGATGAATTTCTGGTGTTCCTTTACGGCTTTGAAACCGCAGGCGGATTGGATTCGGTGCTGGAAAAACTGCACCATGCCTTTTCCCGCTACACCCTGCTCTTCCCGGACGGCACGTCCATGGAGATTCAGACTTCCATCGGCGTTTCCCGCTACCCGGAAGACAGCACCGATATTCAGGAGCTGCGGAGATTTGCGGATTTCGCCATGTATCAGGTTAAGCGCGGTCATAAAAACGATATGCGGACCTTTGATGTGGGCGCGTATAACCGGGATATTTTCGATGCCCAGCAGCGCAAGGAATTCCATCAGATGCTGGCCGAGGGCGCGGTCACGTACCATTTTCAGCCGCTGTTTTCCTCTGCCGACGGCACCCCGAAAGCCTATGAGGCGCTGATGCGGGTGCAGATGTCCGCGCTGCGCTCCCCGGCTACGGTGATGAAACTGGCACGGGAGACGGACCGGCTGTACGAAGTAGAGAAGCTGACCTTCAGCAAGGCTTGCGAGTCCTATCAGCGGCTGCGGTTTCAAAACCGCGTGGACCACAATGCCAAGCTGTTTATCAATTCCATTGCCAACATCCATTTGACCGATGAGGATTTTCAGGAGATCGTGGACGCCAACTCCAACTTGATGCCCTACCTTGTGGTGGAAATCACGGAGGAAGAAGAGCTGAATCTGGAGGTTTTGGAACACAAGCGCCGTCAGCTGGGCGGTGTGGGTTCCTTCGCTCTGGACGATTACGGCAGCGGCTACAGCAACAGCAACACCCTGCTGGTATTGGCACCGGACTATATCAAGGTGGACCTGACTATTATCCGGGACATTGACAAGGACCCGGATAAGCAGCAGCTGGTGGTGGACATTGTCCAATATGCCCATGACCGGGGACGTCAAGTGGTTGCCGAGGGCATTGAAACTCCGGAAGAGCTGCGCTGCGTCATTGATTTGGGCGTAGACCTGCTGCAGGGGTATTATCTGGCAAAACCCGCAGTCATTCCCCCGGCCATTGCACCGGAGGCGAAACTTGTCATTGATGCCATGCATCAGTCCAGGAGTTCCCGCAGCAATTCCTAAAATTCAGAATCAGAAAGGGGGGATTTCCCCATGTTTTCCAAACGAAAAATTAAAATCACCAACGTCTGTAACTGGAGTTTGGTGTTCATCGGTTTGTTCACCGCGCTGTTTACCGCCACTACCCTGTTCAGCCACGCAAACTTCCGCAAGCTGCAGGCTGCCACGGATAAATATATTCTCTGTCAGCAGGCTGCATTGGAGTTGGAAGACGGCTCAAACTATCTGACCGAGCAGATTCGCCTTTACGCAATCACCGGGGAAAGCACCTACCGCGATGCATATCTGGAAGAACTGTATGTGACCCAACGGCGGGAACACGCTCTGGAGACGCTGAAGGAAACCTTCGGCGATGCCGATGCCGTGGGAGAATTGGAATCCGCTCTTGCCCATTCCCAGTATCTCACCGCCACGGAGCTGTATGCCATGCGGCTGACCGCCGAGGCGGTGGAGCCGGACCAAAGCAATTGGCCGGAAATTCTCCGGGAAATTGAACTTTCCGTCCAAGACCAGCGGCTTTCCGCCGACGGAAAACAGCAAAAGGCGCAGGATTTGGTAACCGATGATGAGTATCAGCACACCCGGAACCGGATTCTTGCCGGTGTCACCGGCTGCATGGCAGAGCTTTCCACACAGACCTACGACATTCAGAATCGGGCATATCAGGAATTCCGAGATGTGTATCTGAAACTGGTAATTGCAATGTTCATTTTGATGCTTTGCATGGCCAGCCTTTGCATCATTATGCGGAAAATCATCGTCCACCCACTGACGGAATACCTGCAAAGCGTCAAGGAGGACGAGCGTTTCCCACTGACCGGTGCAGCAGAGCTGCAGGAGTTGGCTGTCACTATAATGAGATGTTCCTCAAAGACGAGGAAACGCAGAACCGAATTCGTTATCAAGCCGACCATGACGCCCTCACCGATGTGCTGAACCGCAGCTCTTTCGACCAGATGCTGAATCTCTTTGAAGACCGCGGCGATTCCTTTGCGTTGATTCTGGTTGACGTGGACCATTTCAAAGCCGTCAACGATACATACGGTCATGCCGTCGGCGACCAGATTCTGAAAAAGGTTGCCGCGGTGCTCACCCAGTCATTCCGCAGTGTGGACTCCGTGTTCCGCATCGGCGGCGATGAATTTGCCGTCATCATGGTGGAAATGACCAATGATTTGAGCTACACAATCCTGGACAAAATCGAGGCTGCAAACGAAACGCTGAGCCACCCCGCCGATGGCTTGCCCCCGGTGACTCTCAGCGTGGGCGCGGCATTTATCGACCGCCCCAACCCGGAAAAATCTCTGTTCCAAGACGCCGACACCGCACTGTATTACGTAAAAGAGCACGGCAGACGAAATTGCCGTATTTTCTGAATCGGAGCAACAAAAAATCGGATTCCTTTTCGAAAAGGAATCCGATTTTTTTATTCCATGTAATTACAGTTTCGGCATGAGCGCCTGCAGCTCCGGCAGAACAATCTTGCCCTCGTCCATAATCTGCACACCGTCCAGCCACACGGAGCTGTTCAGGCAGATGCCGTCGGAGTGGCTCACTGCGTCCTGACCGCAGGGAGGTGCGTCGATGTTGCTGACATAGCCGATGCCCCATTCCGTGGAGCCCCAGACCCGCTCGTCCTCCACGATGTTGCCGGTGAGCTTGGCGCCGGGGTTAAAGCCATAAGCGATGTGTGCCATTTTCAGCATACCCGGGTCGTTGAAGTCCCGGAGATACTTGTCGTACACCGCTGCCTCCTCGCCGCCGGTGACGGTCTGAATCACGCCGTCCCGCACATGGAGGGTGATAGGCGTTGCCGGTGCCTGACCGAAGGGCGGGGTCACGGAGCCGTCAAACACGATGGTGCCGTTGATGCTGCCGAACCGGGGCACCACGTTGATTTGACCGGTGAGCATGTGGACCGCGGGCTGGGTCGCATCGCCGCAGTCGCAGGCAACGTAATGAACCGGGTCGATTTCAAAGGACACATCGCAGCCTGCGGGAGTGGTCACCCGCATGGTCTTTGCATTCCGCGTCATCTCTGCCACCTTCCGCATGAACACCTGCAGCTGAGGTGTCTCCACGTTGCCGATGGTGCGAATCATCAAGTCCTCGTTAAAGTCCACCAGACACATATACCGCAGCTTTTCGTTTTCCGCTGCCGCCCGCTCAAAGGGAGTGGAATACAGCAGCCACTGGTGGTTGAACTCAATCCAGACGTCGCAGGCGCAAAGCGCAGCGGTCATGGGTGCAATGGGCAAATCCGGGTCTGCCGCCTTGCCCACGGAGCCGGGGGTGGGCACCGTAATGGTCATCACGGTCGCCTGCGCCTCTTTCACGCTCTGCTCCACAGCGCGAAGAACATTTTCATTGGATTCGTAATCAGCGGTCAGCACCACCGTCTCGCCGGGTTTTACGCCGAAAATTTCGTTGACGAGCTTATCCGCTGCAATCTGCAATTCTGTTTTCATTCCGTTAAACCTCCAGATTTGCCAGTTTTTCAATGGTCAGGCGGTAAATTTCCCCGGCTTGGAACAAATCCTCCAGCAGGATATATTCGTCCTGCTGATGTTCGGTGCATTCCCGACCGGGCTGCATGGGACCGAACGCCACAATGCCGGGCATCGCCCGGGCATAGGTGCCGCCGCCGATGACCATCGGCTCGGTGGTATCTCCGGTAACCTGACGGTACACCGCCAGCATTTCCTGAATCACCTTGCCGTTTTTGTCCATGTAAATGGGTTTCATGTCTTCCACATTTTCCACGGAAATTCCATAGGGGGCGCAAGCCGTTTCAATGGCGGTCTGCACCTGCTCCCGGGTAAAGGTCACGGGGTTGCGGATATCCAGTACCAGAACCACGTTTTCTCCTTGCGTGCGAATCGTACCGGCATTCAGCGTCAGACCGCCGCTGGGCTCGTCCGTAAAGCCGCAGCCCATTTTTGCGCCTGTATAGTCCATGCCGATGTGCTTGTTGTAAAACTCCACCAACGGGCTGTTCACGCCGTCAGCAGCCAACTGCTCCATCAGTACGCTGATGCCGTTCTTGCCTTTTTCCGGGGTGCTGGCATGAGCTGTTTTGCCCTCTGCGGCATAGGACTTGCCGTTTACCACCGCTTTGCCCCAGCCGGGCACCATATTGGCTGCGTCGCCGCCGGAAATTTCTTCCAGACCCGCCACGGCTTTGGGCATGGTCAGCCGGAAGTTCAGAATGCCTTTTTCGCCGTAAATGGCAGGGAAATCCGCGTCCGGGGTAAAGCCGAACACTGGCAGCTGGGCATGGGCCTTGTAATATTCCATATCGTTCCAGTCGCCGCTTTCCTCGCTCTGACCGAAAATCAGACGCACCCGGCGGTTCAGCGGCACACCGCTGTCCTGCAAATCCTTCATGGCAAACAACGCTGCCAAGGTGGGACCTTTATCGTCCACGGCGCCCCGACCATACAGCCGGTCGCCGCAAATTTCGCCTTTGGGGTTGTGGGTCCACCCCTCGCCCACGGGCACCACGTCCAAATGACCCAGAATTCCTACAATTTCGTCGCCCTGACCGATTTCCGCCCAAGCCACATTGCCGTCCAGATTTTCGGTGCGAATGCCCAGTTCCCGGCACAGATTCAGCACATAGTCCAATGCCTGCGCCGGAGCGGTGCCGTAAGGGTGCTGCTCGTCCGGGTCCACATTTGCCACGCTCTCAATGGCCATCAGACCCAAAAGCGCGTCCAGAAACTTCTGTTTCTCCATGATAATCTCCTTTGTATCGGTGCTGCCGCTCAGCAGTAAGGCGTGTATTCCACGTCGTAGCCAAAGCTCTTCGGTCCGAATACTTCCAGGCCCCGTTCCGTTTTCCATTCCTCCGGAGCCGGCAGTGCCGTCACAGCCACACGCTCGCCCACTTTTGCGTAGGGATTCAGCTGAGGCATCTGCTCGTCCTGATTGAACACGCAAATCAAGTCCGGCACGGTAACGAAATATTCTCCGTCCAGCCAGCTGATGATGTTCTCGTTCTGATACCAGATGTGCAGGGTGTGACCCTCGTAAGCGCCGGTGCCGGTGATGACGGTATCGCCGAAGGTATAGCCGTCCCGGGTTTCGTAGCCGCTTTCCGCCACAATGCCCTCAAACATCATTTTGCCCTTGCCGGTTTCGGTCACGGCAGCCACGTAATCGCCGCCGTTGGCTTTGGTTTCCCGGAATGCCTTGCCGATGGCCTCTGCATAAGAAATTGCGCCGCGAATCACGGCATTCTTCAGCACCTCGGCGGTATTCACATGGTCCATCACGGCAATGGTGTTCTGGCTGACCACAGCCAGAGCGCGCACCATATCCTCGCCCCGCTCATCATCAAACACATTGGTGAACACAGCGCCCTCGCCGAATTTGTTCATCACGCTCATGGGGCACATCGGCACACCCTGCAGGAAATAGGTGGAGTGCTGCAGCGCAGGTACGCTCCGTCCGGCAGGGTCTCCGTCCATAATGCAGCGGCCGGTCATTGCGCCCACATAAAATGCCGTTGCGGTATTGCCGCCGCCCAGCTCCGTGGAAATCACGGCGGAGACTTCCTTGCCCAGGAACTGCTCCAGCTGTTTCATGCACAGAATGTAAAAGCTCTCGTCCGTCTCTTTCAAGCGGGCATACTTTTTGACTTCTTCCTCCGTCAGAGGGCTGATGGCGCCGCAGGCATAGGGGGTGCCGATGACGGCGTCCGGGTCCATTTCCGCGAAGTCGGCTAATTTGAACTCCTTGCCGGCCTGCAAAGCCTCGTCAATCATCGCAATGCCCTCGTCCAGACTACCGCCGCCGCCGGTACCCAGAATGGCTGCGCCGTACAGGATATTCATCAGGTCTTCCCGATTCAAAATTCTCATACTGTATCCTCCTCATATTCAGATTCCAGCCAACGGAATCCATGTTGTTTGAAATACTGCAAATATTTCCCATTGGTCATGTGATTCGGCAGCTGCTGATAGAGATAGTAGCAGCCCAGCCAATATTGATAGGAACCCATCCAGCCTTTTTGCTCAATGTCCTGCCGCACCCGTTCGGCATACTCCGCTCCGTGGAGCAGTTCCGCCGTGGCGCAGCATTTTTCCAGTTGTTTCTCGCTGGCTGTGAATTTCTGCCAACGGTTATGCTGCCGATAGGCGGCATATATCTGCTCCGGAGTCCGTTCCCGATAATAGTCTTCATGCACCAACAGGTCCGGAGAATATTTCGGCGGCTGTTTCCGGGGGGATTTCGGCCAGCCGAAGGTCAGAAGTATCACCGGGAACACCCGCTCCGGCAAACGGAGCAATTCGGTTACCCGGTCCATGGCGTTGAGCACGTTGCCGATATAGCAATGCTCGGACTCCGCCGCCAGTACCATGGTCTGGGCAGCAATCATCACGTCGGCAATGCCCATCACGAAATTTTCAAACTGGTCGGTTTCCTGAAAGGGCGCCGGTTCGATTTCCCGGGTCTGGTCCATACGGTGATAGTCCACGCAAAACACCAAACACTCCGGTGCCGCGGTAATGAACTGCTGCCCCCGGCAAACCTTGGTCAGCGCTTTCCGCACCTCCGGGTCTTTCACCCGAATGATGCTGTAATTCTGAAACCCGCCGGCAGAGGGCGCCTTGCAGCCTGCCTCCAACACCCGTCGGAATACCTCCTCCGGAATCGGCTCCGGGCGGTATGCCCGGCAGCTGGCGCGATGGGCAACCAGATTATAAAAATCGTTCATAGCTGCTCCCAATCGTGCGCCCGGATACAGCTGACCCAATGTCCGTTGCCCAAATCCTCGGGCACGGGCGCCTGGCAGCTGCAGTTCTCGCAGGCATAGGCACACCGCTGATGGAATGCGCAGCCGGGAGGCGGGTCGATGGGGCTGGGAATCTGACCCTCCAAGGTCTTCAGACCGTCCATGCCCCGGGTGGTCAGCGTGGGAATGGAGTCAAACAGCGCCTTGGTGTAAGGGTGACGGGGGTGAGAGAAAATCTCCTCCGCCGGTCCGAACTCCACAATCTTGCCCAGATACATAATCGCAATCTTGTTCGCCAGCTCATGAACCACGCCCAAGTCATGGCTGATGAGAATGTTGGTCAGTTGGAACTGTTTCCGCAGATTTTTAATCAGCTCCAGAATCTGCGCCTGGCTGAACACGTCAATGGAGCTGGTGGGTTCGTCCAGAACCACCAGCTTGGGATTCGATGCCAAAGACCGGGCAATGGCAATCCGCTGCCGCTGTCCGCCGGAAAATTCGTGGGGATATTTATAGCAGGCATCGGCGGGAATTCCCACCATTTCCAGCAGCTGCTCCACACGTTTCAGACGTTCCGCCTCGCCCAGTTTTTCGTACACATCAATGGGTTCTGCCACAATGTCCTTAATCAGCCACCGGGGATTCAGAGACCAGTAGGGGTCCTGAAACACAATCTGCACATTCTTCCGGAAAGCATTGCCGCCCTTCTTGGCATCGGCAAATACGTCCTCTCCCTCAAAATATACCTTGCCCTCCGTGGGCTCAAACAGGTTCAGAATGGTGTTCACCAGCGTGGACTTGCCGCAGCCGGATTCGCCCACCAGCCCGAGGCTCTGGCCGGG
>OIWK01003367.1_pt1 | contig 11203 bp, 5 predicted proteins | sample 1587401 | NCBI WGS metagenome assembly OIWK01 (sample SAMEA3888911, study PRJEB22519) | human gut metagenome | biome: human gut; feature: human-associated habitat; material: faeces | place: Denmark | collected 2009
TAAAGAGTTCCAGCCGGTCCAGATTGACTAAATCGGGATGGACTTCAATCGCTTTTTTATATTCTTTTTCACTCGCATTCTGAATAGCAGCCATTATCTTGATATGATTGCTTTTGCAGAATTCTTTGAATTGAGGAGTGATATTGAGGATATCTGTTTCTACATAGGCCGGGGTGCATATTTTCATCCATTTCTCCAAAGCCGCTATATTGGAGGCATTTACTTTAATCTTCATTTCCGGAGCGATTTTGATAAATTCTTTCAGCATTTCTGAGTCTGCAAACCAGAAGAAACTTTTATTTTCATATCCTTTTTGGCGTACTAATGTAATCAAATCTTTTATCGGAGTTCCTCGTTTTACATCAAAAAAAATGTGTGCCTTTCCTTGTAGGGTATCTAGCATTTCGGCTATACGGGGTACGTGAATGCCGATAAATCGAGAACTGAACCAACTGCCGGCGTCTAATTTTTCAATATCTTTGGATAGCATATCTTGAATGGGACCTTTACCGTTGGTAGTACGGTCTAAAGTTTCATCATGCAGATTATAAAGTATATTGTCTTTACTTTTGCGCACGTCCACTTCTATCCAGCCGGCTCCATGTTTCAATGCAGCTAGAGCTGATGGAATGGTGTTTTCCGGCGCTATATGGTTCGCTCCTCTGTGTACTACGATTTCGATAGAGTCCTGGTACATCATTTTATGGGCATGTATAGGAAATGGGAATAATACCAAGATGGATGTCGCGATATGAAGTAATAAGATTTGATGACGTTTCATGAATTATTTTTTGCTTTAAAGGTTTTTATAAGAGCTTGCCGTAACAAGCCCTTATAAAAACTTATTTAATTTATCAATAACCGTAATTTTGCTTCCAGTTGGTGTTTGAATTCATCAAGCCGACAGATACAGGGAAGATTCTACGCCATTTCTCGGTCTTGGCTTCCGGATGATATTGATTTTTATATCCCCAGTCGTCTTCGAACTTTCCAAAACGGATTAGGTCATTGCGACGCCATGTTTCTGCGTAAAATTCACGTGCACGTTCTTCAAGCAACTCGTCCAATGAAGGAGAATGCTCCAATAATGGAGCGTTACAGTAGCTGCGTATTTGGTTGAACAGGGATTGTGGCGTATCACCGTTCGTAGCTGTTGCTCCCCGTAGAATAGCTTCTGCTTTCATTAGCAGAATATCTGCATAACGGAAGATAGGTACATCATTGCTTTGATTCCGGTTATAGAGGTTATAATCGTCTGCTTGAATAGCCCATTTGATGCATCGGTATCCCTGGCACCATGCGTTCAAGTCATTTCCAAGATCCATTTGGTCATTCAAGATGGTGATATTCTTGGTGAGGACAACTTGTTGTCCGTTGTATATATAAGGTTCTGTTCCCATTGTATGTGTGCTGATGTCATAATAGTTGATCGCACCTTTCATGATGATGTCATTGCGTTCATCTCCTTCCAGGCAAAAACGGTCTGCTGCTTCAGGAGTGACGATGAAAACGCCTCCAGCATTTTTGGATAGTGTTATACCGAACAGTCCTTTGCCGTCCGCGCCGTCATTGTTGAATTTAGGCCAGAATTGAAAACGGGCGTAAGTATTGGCTCTGGTTGATGTTTCATTATTTTGGTATGGCATTGCATAGATGAAATCTTTGATCTGATAGCCGTTGTCCGGCATGAATTTCTTGCGATAACCATCACTGAGGTTGAAATGACCAGAGGCGATGATATCATCGCAATATTTTATGACATCATTCAATTTGGAATTAGTCATGCTTGGATCATAAGTAGCTACATCATCACAGGTATAAACAGCCCAGTTTATATAGAGTTTGGCAAGGAGAGCCTCAGCCATCCATTTGGTTGGCTTGCCATAAGTGGAAGCATCAACATCTTCTTTTAAACCGCCGGAAGCCAAAGCACGAAGCAGGTCGCTTTCGATAAATTTTGTAATTTCGGAACGGGGAGAACGGTCGATAGCTTCAGAATCGCCGATCAAATGGTCTAATTTGGGAGTTGCTCCGAATGTATCCATAAAAATAAAATGATAGAAAGCACGCATGGCAAGTGCCGGAGCAATCAAGGCTTCTTGTTCGGCATTGTTTTCATCCTCTCCACCCAGGTCAAAAATTGCTTGATTGCACTTTGTGATTGCAGCCGGAATATCACCGGCCCAGTCCACGTGTGCGTCTCCTGGAAGGCTGGCATGAAGAGAGGAATGGATATAATTGCCGCCATCATACCAGTTACCACCAAATGTCACTGCCATGAATTCATCAGAGGACAGCAGGGCAGCTTCCATATAACGACGTCCTAATGCTCCGCCGAATCCATAATACAAACCTGCCATTTTCGCTTCTTTGGCAATTTCGGAATCCGGGTATTCTGTATAAGTGGATTTAAGATCCACATCTAGATCTGTGCAGGAGGAGAAGGTGAACAGACCACCTACTAGCCAGGTTATTAATTTTATGCTATTTTTCATATTAGTTTTCAATTATATGGTTAGAAATTCATGTTTACACCGATCATAAATGAACGGGTACGCGGATAGTAATTGGTGCGTCTGTCCATACCCGGTTCCAAGCCTCCAAGGTTGATTTCCGGATCACGACCGGAGTAACCGGTAATGGTGAATACATTATTACAAGTAGCGTATAGCTTGAGCGAGTTTATCCAGTTACCAATTTTGCCGAAAGTATATCCCAATGAAACCGAGGACAGACGGAAATAACTACCGTTCTCTATCTAGCGATTGGATGGTGCTTGAGATTGTGTGTCTGTAGCACGGTGTTCGGTAGCTACGCTTTTTAATACATTGCGGCCTTCTTTCACAAAAGAAACATTAGAGTATTGTTCTGCAGTGGCGTTGTAGATATCTTGTCCAAGAACACCAGTAAAGAATAAATCGAGATTCCAGTTCTTGTATTGGAAGTTATTGCTCCAGCCTAAATTTAAATCAGGTTGTGCACAGCCGGTAATAGTACGGTCTCTATCAGTTTCAGGATCTGTGGTCGTTTCGCCTGTACGCTCACCCGTTTCAGGATCGTGTACATAAAAGATGGATACTCCTTGGTTATTGTAGCCGGCCCATTCGTAGGTGTAGAAGGTGCCGATAGGATGTCCTTCCATGATGCGCTGTACGTCTGCATTTGAAGAATAACCTGCGATTTCAGGATCGGCTGCACGGATATAATCTACGGAATATTCACTGTTGGATATACTTTCTACGTTATTTTTATTATGAGATAAGTTCAAACTGGTTTGCCAAGAGAAATTTTTTGTTTGTATAGGAGTGGCATTAATGGTAAATTCAATACCTTTATTGCTGATATCTCCCACATTGGCCGGCATGGTTCCGAAAGGATAGCGGTTTGTGGAAACCTCGTAAGTGTATATCAGGTCGCTGGTACGCTTGTCATAGTATTCGATGGTTCCTCCTAATCTGCCTCCAAAGAAGCTGAAGTCCAGCCCGATGTTCAACATGGCTGTACGTTCCCATTTTAGGTCTGGATTGGCATTTGAGGCGGCTGCCAGGGTATGGTAACTATTCTGTGTGCCATTGGCGTTTGTATAGTTGAACCAACCTGAAGTACTGTAAGTCTGGATAGCCGAATAAGCTCCGAATCCGAGTGAGTTACCACTAACACCATAACCAACACGGAACTTCAAGTCATCGAAAACATTTAAATCTTTGATGAACTTTTCTTCGCTCATACGCCATGCCAACGATGCAGATGGAAAAGTTCCCCAACGGTTGTTCTTTCCAAAAGCAGAGGAGCCGTCACGGCGAATTGTTGCTTGAAGCAGGTATTTGCTGTTGAAGGAGTAGTTGATACGTCCATAAAATGAGATCATACGTAAAGTTTCCAAATGACCGTTATTATTGCTGGTGATACCGCCATTCTGCCAATCCATTTTATTGGCAAGGTTCAGATTATAAAAGGTGGTGTTATCATTGTAAAAGTCGTAGACATCCAGACCGAAACTGTCATTGTCATCATTCTGTTCCCATGAATAACCGGCCATCAGGCCCAGTTTGTGGATATTGGCGAATGTATGATCATAGTTTATGTATGTTTCAAGAATTTTTTTCTTGTTTTCTGTTGCAATACGTTTAGCTTCGCCATTTCGGGTGTTATATTGGGATTTGCTGGTATGGTATTCGTTCCATATATATTGTTCGTCTTGATAGGAAAGACTTAAGTTCCATTTCAAGTCCTTAGTGATATCTAAAGTACCTTTGGCTGTTCCTTGAAGGAGTTTCTTGTTATTTTCAAAAGTATCTTCATTGATCATGGATACAGGATTGAAGTTTTGGGAGATAGTTTTGTCGCTATACCAAGAACCGTCTGCATTGGTGACAGGAACTAGTGGAGAATAATAATTCATGGCATCGAATACGGATTGGCCATCTTTGGCGGAATCAACGGTGGTACCTTTTGATTGTGCGGCATTCACATTAAAGGCTAAGGTGAGCCGATCATTCAGTGCTTTGGTTTGCAAGAATGCGCGGCCGCCGAAACGCTCGAAATCTGTACCACGTACGATACCTTGTTTGTTTTGATAACTCATGCTGGCACTGTATTGAGTCTTTTCTGAACCGCCATTGATAGAAACGTTGTGGTTATGACTGATTGCTGTGCGCAGTACTTCATCGTTCCAATTGGTGTTTGCTCCTTTGTCATTCGGAAGAGTGATGTTATTTTCCTTGGCATAGGTGCGGAGTTCGTCGGCAGTCATCATATCTAAACGCTTGGCAATGTTGTCAAATGCAAGATATGCGCTGTAGTTTACAGAAGTGTGCTCACTTTTACTACCTTTTTTGGTGGTAATCAAGATTACACCGTTAGCAGCCTTGGAGCCATAAATAGCCGTTGCAGAAGCGTCACGAAGTACGTCAATGCTTTCAATATCTTCGGGAGCAATCAGACTTAATGACATACCGGGAATACCGTCAATAACATAATAAGGTTCCATTGCCGCACCGGTACGCAGAGAAGAAGCCCCACGTAAAGAGATAGAAGCTGTACCAGAAGTCGGGTCGCTGCTTTGTACTACCGTCAAACCAGGGACTTTACCTTGCAACAACTGTCCAGGGTCAGAATAAACTCCTACATTCAGTTTGTCTGCTTTCACAGTGGTAATGGAGCTGGTTACATCCTTACGACTCATACTGCCATAACCTACTACCACAACTTCATCTAATGTTTTAGAATCTTCTTCCATAATAATCTTCAAAGAAGATCCTTTTACTGTAATTTCCTGGGTAGTGTAACCCACGTAAGAGAATACGAGTGTCTTTCCTTGTGCTACATTCAATGTAAACTGTCCGTTAAAGTCAGTGATAACACCGTTGGTAGTACCTTTTTCGACTACATTCACTCCGATAAGGGGTTCTCCGGTCTTGTCTGTGACAATACCGTTAACTTGATTTTGAGCAAATGCCAGTGTACTGTTTAATAGGAGTAATGCAAAGACTACTATCTGTGCAAATGTCCTTTGGGTTAGAGATTGTACGTTTAGCATAGAATTTAATTTTGGTTTTGATTAATATGTTCTTGTTTAATACTGCATAGTTCTCTATATATTATGAATTGGTTGTTACAGTTTGATGTATATTTTCTTAAGATATAGTGGATAACCGATACACCCCAAAAACAGAGTGAAAACGAGGGCGTAGACAGCTGAGGCAAGGTAGGCGTCGGTTATTCCTGGATGAATGGCTGCATAGGCTGCCGCCTTCCATCCGGTACTTCCCATCATAATGGCAAGTACTTCGCTCAGTACATAGAGGAATAGGGGGTTGACGCCGAAGATGATGAAGAAGCGGCACCATTTTTGTTTATTCCTTATGTCTATATAATACATTAATGTGGCAAGTGACATGGAAGCCGCTCCGCAGGTCACCAGAACAAAAGTAGGAGACCATATTCTTTTATTTAAAGGCAGCGCATCTGCCAACAAATAGCCGATACTCATCAGAATGAATCCGGTCAAGAACAAACGGAGCACTTTGTTTTCTGTCTGATGGCTTTGTATTATCCATTTTCCACATGAAAAACCGATACAAGTGTGGGCGATAGCAGAGAGAGTGCTTACAAATCCTTCCGGATCAATCGGGCTCTTCTGATAGAGATGTGCTTCGCCGAAAAGTTGCCTGTCAATGATGGATAAAATATTGCTTTCATCGCAGGTATAACCGTTCCCCATGCATGATATGACAGTGTAGCTTACCAGTAAGATAAAGGTTAATGTGGGGATGAACTTATGATTCATAAATAGGGCTGTAAAAGAAATAACACAGTAACATAAAGCAATGCGTTGTAGTACCCCGGGGATGCGCAGATGGACAAAAGGCAGGAAGTCACCTTCACATACATGGTCAAACCAACCGATTGCCCATCCGATGCATAGAATAAGAAATGTGCGTTTCAATATCTTGGTTACCACTTGTAGGGAAACGTTGAAATTGAATTTGTTCAATGAAATATATGTTGAAATACCCATGATGAACAGAAAGAAAGGAAAAACCAAGTCACAAGGTGTCAGTCCGTTCCATGCAGAATGTTGTAAAGGTGCATACGACACTTTGCCTCCTGCATTGTTAACCAGAATCATTCCTGCTACAGTGATGCCCCTGAGTGCATCGAGTGACAAAAGCCTTTTTTTAATGGGCAGTGCCTGCTGTGCGGTTTCTGTATCGAGTTCTTTCTTTTTCATCTTACTATCAATTGTTTATCAATGTTATAGCCTCTTTTGCTACTTCTATACAATCACCTTCGGCAGATGCCGCATAGGTGTTCTTTGCCAGTGTCCATGGTTCTTCCAGGGCATACCAATCTATGGTCATGGCTGGATTATCGGCAGTGGGGGTTGATGAATTACCTACTGGCAGTACAGGAAGTTTGCCATCCAGTTGGTCTTGCAGTACTTGCCAGTATTTTTCCCAACGTTTATAATAAAAGTCGCGCAGTAGTCCGTTCCATTCTTTATGGGCATAATCTCGTAACTTGCCGATGTCGGCGCAGTAACGGTTTCCCCATGTGGTGATTTGTACGCGGGCATTCCATTCGTAGAGGTCTTTCTCTTCAGATGTACTTCCTAGATTGCGCGCTTGTTGAATCCAGTTCCCTACTTTGAATTCTTTGCGTGTGCCCAACAGTTTGTCTTGCATTATCAGTAGTTCCAAGAACTGTCGGGTATGTGTGGCATAACTTTTTTTATCGAAGCTTTTAAAGTCGGCAACAGCGTAATTGTACACTATTCGGGCACGGTCGGCAATGGCTTGTCGGGTGATATCAACTAGATCATATTCAAAGTTGTTGTTACCGCGATATTTGTGTGCCACGCTCACCATCAATCGTGCGGCTTCTGCTGTGGTAGTGGGGTCGTAATAGTTGCACATTTTGCTCCAGCTGGATGCTTGGAAATTATTCAGTGATGGGCGCCCGCAAAAGATACTTTCGTGAGGACCTTGTTGGTTGTTGCCTGCCGGACAGTTGTAGATACCGTTTGCCAAGATTTGCCAAGCTTGCCAGATAGATTCATCGTCTGTGCCATAGCGTGCGCGGATGTATTGTTTTATCCATTCTTCTTTGGTAAACTTTTCTGCACGCCAAGGTAGTTCGCACATCAGTTCGAACATAACGGGATTATTTTCAATGCCTTCCATTGTCAGACCGATGCCTTTTAGCTGAGTGGCCAGTGGGTTGTCTTTGGTCAGGTAAAAATTATGAAGAAGTTGGTCCATCCTTCCATGCAAACCCACGTTCCCACCGAAATTTTCCAACAGGCAGAACAACCAGTTGTGTTCTTCGTATCCTTTGTCTCGTTTCCATATAGAGGGAATGCCCCACATGGGACGGCATTCGCTAAATAAATCAAGGATGAGCAGATCGCCGGGATTCAGCGCTTTCATCATTTCCGGGCGTGGATTTTCTGTCCATCCCTGCACCACCCACACAGCTTTTGGATTAGCCTTTTTCATTGCATCCATAATAGCCCTGCCGGCTTTGCCGAAGTCTAGTCCGGCAGGCAAGCTTTTGGCTTCATGAAAAGGATCGATGGAGTAGTAGTCACTTGTTCCATACAGCTTTTCGGTTTCTTCGTAAAAAAGGCTGGCAATCTGGGTAAACTTGGGATCGTCGGGCAGTAAGATTCCCGGCCGGTCAAATCCGTTCCATTTGTTGAGAGTGCTTTGGGCGGATTCCGAGGAGATGTTGCTTAATGTTTTCTCTTCTTTTCCACCATCAATACGTTTTCCCAAATCCAGTTTGGAGGGGATCATACCCGAGTAACCGGGCAGTACGGGGTGCATTCCCCATTCTTTCATTCGTTTCAATATCTTTTTCTGCAAGTCTTCTTGCTGTTTATACCAATTATCGGGGTTAGGGCCTCCCCATCCTTCCAGATTGTTCATTTCCCACCAGGCAAGGAATGCTGGTCCGGCAATAAAATCATTGATTTGCTGTTTGGAAAATCCTAAGCGGAGTAATAGGTTACGCCACACACATTCATGTCCTACGGCAGCAAGTGGCAGGTTGATGCCATGCAGTGCCATCCAATCCAGTTCCTCTTCCCAACGTTTCCAATCCCAAAATGCCATGGAGTAGGAGTAGGTGCAGTAATTGAAATCATAACGCAGGGCCAGATTTGTTTCGTGGCGTTCTTTACGGAAGACGGGAGGAAGAACATTGGGTAGTGAGGCATGCATACTGTTCCATGACAGGTGGATTCCGGCATGATACTTTAAGTACCAGTTGATTCCGGTTGCTATATTAATATAGGTATTGCCTCGTATCACTACCTTGTCGCCTTTTTGGTCCAACTCGAAAAAGTCATTTGGGCTTTTGTGTAGTTCGACTACGAACTTGTCCGATGCTCCCTTGTCTATCCTTTCCAGCATTTCCTTGATGGGGTTTGCCAGTATACCGGAGGGGAGTAATATCAGCCAGCTCAATAATAAGAATGTGTTTTTCATATACATTTGCATTTCTGTTTTTTACAAATGTAAGGGAAACAAAGCTTTTTATAGGAGAATATGGTGCACAAATGGAGTAAAATAGTAAAGTGAACTATTTTTTTCCAAAATATTCGCTTGGAAGTACTCCAAACAGTTCTTTGAAGCATTTTGTGAAATATTTAGGGTCGTTAAAACCTACGGCATATGCGATTTCTGCAACAGAAATGTCACATTCTACTTTGGTTAAAGTGTCTTTTGCCACATTTAATCGGTAGTTTCTCATGAATTGACCAATGGATTGCCCTGTCAAAGATTGTAATTTCTGATTGACTAAGGTTTTGCTGTATCCCATATCGCGGATAAAGCGCTCTAAGTTATAATCTGAGTCGGCATAATGTTCTTTCATTAAATTGATTGCCGATGTCATAAATGTGTTGTCTTTGGAACTAGCGTTTATATTCAATGTTTCACAATTCATACTAGTGGAGAACATGGATTTGTATTTCTGGCGTAAGGCAAGTATATTTCGGATACGTAATCTTAGAATAACCTCATCAAATGGTTTGCACAGATATTCATCTACTCCTATTTCATAGCTGATTCTTTCTTGGGCTTCAGACCGGAGGGCAGTGAGCATGAGAAAGGGGATGTGGGAAGTAGCCAGATTAGCTTTTACCCGGCGGGATAATTCATTCCCGTCCATGACGGGCATCATCAGGTCGCTGACAATCAAATCAATCGTTTCTCTTTGAATCAAGTAAAGAGCTTCTGCACCGTTCTGTGCTTCTTTTAATTGATAATTGTTTTTGAGAATGGAACAAATATAAGTACGCATATCTGCATTATCTTCAACAATGAGGATGGTTTCCTTTTTCTCGTTTCCATTGGCAGGAATGGAAAGTGGATGTTCATTCTGCTCATATTTTTCACCAAAAGGAACATCGCCGATATTCAGATCATTTGCCACACTCTGTAACGTACAGTTTCCACTTCTGAGACAGGAAGCACAGTGTGCATCATGCTCAGACAGAATCAACTGTACATTCATACGGCGGGCATGCTGCGCTTTGTAGCTGTTAGTATATACAACCATGCCTTCCTCTACTGCTGTGTTGCAGGAAGCCACAAGTGTCTCCTTTCCTTCAACTTCTACTACGCAGACACGGCATGCTCCGATCTCATTGATTTCTTTCAAATAACACAATGTCGGAATCTTGATTCCGGCCTGAGCGGCAGCTGCCAGAATCGTAGTACCTTCCGGTACCTGAATTTTTTTATTATTGATCGTTAAATTTACCATTCGAACTCTCTGCCTCCTCTCAGTGTACCACAGCCATGACGATCGCATCGTAAGCAGCGGCTTGCTTCCTGTACTGCTTCTTCACAGCTCATCGGAAGTTCTATTCCTTCAAAGTTTGTCTTTCTCGCCCATGCTTCCACTTCCTGAAGGTTTACACGTCCGCACGGTACTTTATCATTCAACATCGGTTCCGGAATCTCCACATCACAGCTGATCGGATGATGATAACCAAGATACTCGTCGATATTTGCTGCAGCTGCTTTTCCTGCTGCGATCGCCTTGATCACGGTCGCCGGTCCGGATACACAATCACCACCGGCATAAACTCCTACCATATTTGCAGCTCCACCTTTATCTGCCGCAATACGTCCACGATTGACAGCCATTCCAAAATCAGCAAACGGTTCAGATACAATATCTTGTCCGATAGCAACCAGCACAATATCGCATTCCATACGCTCTTCCGGTTTATTGGCCTTACGCGGGGAAGGTCTGCCACCTTTTACCGGTCCGATAATCTGAGGCTGTACCCAAAGTGCACATGCATTTCCCTCTGCATCTGCCTCTACACGAAGCGGAGCTTTCAAAGTAACAAGTTCGATTCCCTCTGCGATCGCACCTTCCACTTCTGCCGGAAGTGCTGTCATATCTTCCTGACGTCTGCGGTAAACGATGCTTACTGTCTCCGCGTTTGCACGCATAGCTGTTCTCGCGCAATCCATAGCTACGTTTCCGCCACCTACGACAACGACACGTTTTCCGGTGTAATCCGGGTATGCTCCGTCACCAATCTCACGCAACATATCAACAGCAGAAATCACGTTTTTGCTGTCTTCCCCTTCAAGTCCGAGCTTTTTATCTGTATGTGCACCGATAGCCACGTAGATTGCATCGTACTCCTGCTGAATCTGTTTCAATTCTTCTGTTC
>OIWK01003385.1_pt1 | contig 11156 bp, 10 predicted proteins | sample 1587401 | NCBI WGS metagenome assembly OIWK01 (sample SAMEA3888911, study PRJEB22519) | human gut metagenome | biome: human gut; feature: human-associated habitat; material: faeces | place: Denmark | collected 2009
GTGCTGAAAGACATCGCCGCGATAACGGGCTATGACCTGTCGGTGATATCACGCGCCACTTCAGGAAAATACGTGATGACTCCCGGCGGAGTATACCCGCTGAAGTTCTTCTTCAACGAGGGTATGAAGCATGAGTCGGGCGAAGACGTGTCGACTCGCGAGATTCAGTCGGCATTGAAAGACATCATCGAACACGAGGACAAGAAAAAGCCGTTCTCCGACGAGGCTCTTTGCGAACTTCTCAACAAGAAAGGCTATGAAATAGCACGCCGCACCATCGCCAAATACCGCGAACGCCTGGGTTTCCCTGTGGCACGGCTGCGTAAAGAATTATGATATGGAAAATCTGAAAACGGAAATCACGTCGACAATAATGTCGCTTGAACAGAAAACGATGCGTGTAATCCACTATGTGGCTGCCGTATTCTCGTTTCTGCTGTCGCCGATGTTCATGCCAACATACGGTATGCTCATCGCATTCCAACTGTCAACTTACCAGATTTTGCTAACCACCGACAAACTTATCGTCATCGCTGTGGTGGCGGTGCTCACATGCGTGGTGCCGGCAATTCTGTTTATTGTGATGAAGCATTTCGGCATAATCTCCGACGTGCAGCTCAACCGTCAACGGGAGCGGTTTCTGCCATACACAATCATCACGGTTTGCTATGTGGTCGGTGCGCTCTATCTGTTCAACATCAACGCTCCCACGTGGATGTGGATGTTTCTCTTCGGAGCGGCTACGTCGGCTCTGGTGTCGATGGTGGTCAACTTCTTCTGGAAAATCAGCGCGCACATGGCTGGTATCGGCGGACTGATTGGCTTGCTTTGTAAAATCAACAATTACGGTGACGGCGTTTTTGACCTTATGCCGATAATCTGCGTGATGATAATCACGGCAGGCATCCTCGGCACGTCGCGCATCGCAATGGAGCGGCACACGCTGTGGCAGGTGATTGCCGGCGTGCTCAACGGATTCCTCTGCGTTTATATGATTTGACGGATATGGACAAGAACTGCATAATCCACACGCTTGCCAACGGCATGCGTGCCGTCTACTGTCAGCGGCATGGAAACGTGGCATACTGCGGTGTGGCTGTCAATGCCGGAAGCCGCGACGAGGGCGTCGACAGGGGGCTTGCGCACTTTGTGGAGCATACCATATTCAAAGGCACGTCGCGACGCCGCGCTTGGCACATACTCAACCGCATGGAGCTTGTCGGCGGCGAGCTCAACGCCTACACGTCGAAGGAGGAGACGCTCGTCTACTCGCTGTTTCCAAAGGGGAATATGCCGCGAGCCATGGAACTTATTGCCGACCTTGTGCAAAACTCTGTGTTTCCCGAGCATGAGTTGGAAAAGGAGAGGGAGGTGGTGCTGGAAGAGATTCTGTCATACCGCGACACGCCGTCGGAGGCCATTTACGACGACTTTGAGGACTTGATTTTCGCGGGCAACGCTCTCGGGCACAACATCCTCGGCGACGAGGACTCGCTGAAGGAGCTCTCCTCGGAAAAATGCCGCAAATTCATAGAAAATCTGTACACCCCCGACAATATGGTGCTGTTTGGTGTGGGCGACGCAGCCCCCGAACGCTTCTTCCGCCTTGCCGAGCGGCATTTCGGAAGCTTCAGCCGCACGCTTGTACGCCCCGGGCGCAGCGTGCCGGCAGTGTTGCCGCAGTTTGCCGAGACACGCTCTGTCGACTCACATCAGGCACACACCGTGATCGGCATTCCCACATTCGGAATGCACGACGACCGCAAATACGCACTTCTGCTGCTCAACAACATTCTCGGAGGTCCGGGGATGAACTCTCTGCTCAATGTGGCGATACGCGAACGCCACGGCTATGCCTATACCGTCGAGTCGGCGGTGACTTTGTTTTCCGACAGCGGATTGATGACCGTTTATTTCGGAAGCGACGAGCGCTACGCCAAGCGGTGTCTCAACCTCGTGGACCGCACTCTCGACTCGCTCGCATCGTCAACGATGCGCCAGCGTGCGCTCGACGCCGCAAAGAAGCAATATGCGGGTCAGTTGCTCGTGGGCAGCGAGAGTCTTGAAGGCACAGCATTGTCGATGGGCAAGAGCGTGATGCACTTCGGGACAGTCAGCACCGTCGACGAAATCACCGCCCGCATACGCAGCGTCACCGCCGAGCAGCTCCGCGATGCCGCCGCCACCATAGCCGGTCGCTATTCCCGCCTGACATTTCTCTGAAAAATTGCGATTACCGAGTAAAATAACAGGATACGCGTTTTGTAGATACGTGTGTGATGCTTATATTTGCACTGTCGATGACGCGTAATGTGCCGTCGGCGATGGAGTTAAGGAAATACTAACAAGAAACCGAATAATTATGGAAAAATCGTTCAGGAGTCATTTGTCAGCGGCAGTGGCGCTGCTTTTGACGGTGTTTGTGTTCGCATCGTGTTCCGACAGCCCGTCGGATTTGGTGAACTATGTGCCTAAGGAGTCAAAGGCTGTGATGGTGTTCAAGCCTGGCGACCTTGCGAAAAAAGGAAATCTGGAGAAGTATGTGAAGAAGTTCCCGAAAGAGAAGTTTGGAGAGGCGGCTGAGTTCATAAAAACGTGTATGAAAGGCGATAGCGGCATCGACATGGAGCAGATGGTGATGTTTGAATACGAAGGTGACGGCTACCTGTCGTTTGTCATCAGCGACGAGAGCAAGTTTGAGAAACTGGATCTTGTAGCCGACAACACGACCAAAGGCGAGTCGGGCGGGTTGACAACCTATGAGGCCGACAGCGACGCGCCTTCTGTGGTGGTCGACGGCAGTAAGGCTTGGCTTTGCCCGAAAAATCTGGACGATGCCATCGACGCGGTGAAGACATTCATTGCCCTTGACAAGGAGAAGTCGGTGGCTGAGGCTCCGGGTTTTGCCGACAACATGAGCGACGGCGACATGAACATATATATCAACATGGAGGAAATCATGTCGATGGGCGGCGGAATGACCGAGCAGATGATGAATAAGGAAATGTCGAGATACGGGCTGTCGCTTGACGACATGAATATCAAGGAATATTTCGACAGCCATATCTATCTGACGGTGCTTTTTGAGAAAGACAAACTTTCTGTGAAGTGCAAATGCTTGGACGGCAAGGGCGAGAACATCGTTTCAAAGGTCGTTGGCAACAAAACGATTGACACCGGAATGCTCAAGTTCTTTGACAAGTCGACCACGATGGTCTATGCGTCGGTGATTCCCGACTATGTCAAGAAGATGTACTCAAACCTTATCGAGAGCACAATCTACGACGAGACACAGAAGGCGATAGTTGAGGAAATCTTCAAAAACCTCGACGACAACGTGGCTTTTGGTATCTCAATCTCAGGCGACCTGACAACAAAAGTAGAGTCGGAATGGGGCAACTATGATAAATTCAACCAGAAGTCAATCAATGGCACAATGGTGGCAAAATGCAAGAAGAGTCTGGAAGCTGATGTTGCCACGCTCGCGTCGATACTCAGCCTGCCGATAGCGACCGACGGTTCGGTGTCGTTTCCTATCGACAGCGAGACCACAGTGCGCATCAAGAGCGAGGGTAATTATCTCGTTGTTTCCACAACTGCCGCTCCGTCGCAGCCTCTTGCCGACCCGGGAATGTTTGGCGGCAAGTCGGCGGCAATGTTTGTCAACCTGTCGAAGACATCGCCAGCGGCACAAAGCATCAAGCGCGCCTTTGGCATCGACCTCGACCTTACGGCAATCAGTTATTCAGACAAGCATGACAACTTGTTTGAGCTGAAGGTGAACAACAACAAGCAGGACAACGTGCTTGCCTATCTCGTAGACCTTGTGCTGAAGATTTCAGAGATTTAGCATACAGTGCAGACTGTTGATAAATCGGTATGCGTCGGAGAAAACAGGACGCATACCGATTTTTTTACTTTTTAAAAGCGAAAAAAGTTTGGATAAGCAAGTAAAATTAATAATTTTGCAATTGAAACCTTTTTTAAAAGTGGTGTTATAGAAATCGTTGACTAATCAAAAACGAAGGATTATGCTGAAATTGTGTATCAATTCGCGCGACGAACTGTTTGTGCTCGATCTTGACAAGGTGGCATACATACAAGCGAGCGGAAATTACTCGCGTATCGTCTATATCGGCGGAATGCAGATGATGATAACGCTTGGACTGTCGAAATTGGAGGGAATGATAAAGATGATTGTTCCGAAAGACCGCCGGAGCCCGTTTGTGCGACTTGGACGCAGCCTGCTTGTCAACCAAACCTATCTGACCCACATCAACGTGTTGAAGCAGCGGCTGACGCTGTCTGACAATCAGGAGCATTCTTATGTCCTCGACGTGCCTAAAGCATTGTTGAAGGCATATAAGGACTTGATTAGAAAAAGTTTCGCCGAGAGAATTAAAAACAAAGAGGAGTAGACCGTTATGACAAAGATTATCATAGGCAAACAGGGCGACCAGAAGTTTCCGATAAAGAATGCGGGAGTCAGTCGCCAGCATGCAAGTATCACCATAGAGGGCGGACATTGGATTCTTGAGGATCTGGACTCGACCAACGGCACGTTTGTGCGCGACGACAATGGCTTGTATCAGCGGGTGAGCCGCGTGGAGATAAAAGAAGGCACGATGGTGCGGCTGGGCGACGAGAGCAGCAACGGCTATGCGTTTATGGCTCACCATGTGGTGGAGGACGACCCTGAGAACTACGCCTATGAGTTCGCTCGGCTTGCGGAATGGCGCGACCGGTTCAAGAAAGAGCGTGAGCGTTGCCAGGCGGCGCAGCGCAACCGTGGGCTGGTGCAGATATTGATTTCTGTGGTGGTTATCGCCGTGTCGTATATGCCATTCCTTTCGGAGCAGCCACGACTCCAGCTGATGGTGATGCGCATCGGCATGCTGTTGCCTCCTGTCTACATTTTCTTTGCCTCGGGCAAAAACAAGATGCAGCGCATCTACGACCGTCAGCAGCGCATACTTGTGTGTCCGCGCTGCGGACGTCCGCTCTCCGATTATGAGATTACGAAACAGATGTGCATGACGTGTAAGGCACATTCATAAGAATCATAAAAGAATATTTATGCTATGAGAAAGAAAATCACAATCATCCTGATGCTGGCGTTGTTTATGCTGGTATCCGCGCCCGTCTCGGCGCGCACTTTCGTGTTGTCGATCGGCATCGCCGATTATGATGGCGACGAGCACGACTTGCAGCGCAGCGGTCAGGACGCCATCAAATTCAGTGACGTCATGAAGACGCAGACCAAAGACGTGGTCACGCTGACAAGCCGCAACGCCACGCGTGAAAATGTGATTGTGGCCCTTGCCGCAGTGTGCAGCAAAGCCAAGGAGGGCGACCGCATTGTGTTTTTCTACAGCGGACACGGCGCGGATGGATGCATCGTGGCAACCGACATGAAGCCGGTGAGCTACAGCGAGATGATGCAGCTGTTTTCGGCTTCGAAGGCAAAGGAAATCGTATGCTTCTTCGATGCCTGCTTCTCCGGCACGATAGCGCAGGATGTGCGTTCGTCAGACAAGGATATCGTGTTTTTCCTGTCGAGCCGTCCCGACGAGATGTCGCAGGAAGACTCTGGATGGATTGGCGCGGGCTATCTGACACAGGCTTTGCTGAAAGGCATCCGTGGAATGGCCGACACCGACCATAATAAGGAAGTGACTGTAATGGAGCTGTTTAAATATATTTACAAGGACGTGACGGCGCGTGTGGAGAAGCGCAACTCAAACGCTCCCGACGACCGCTACAAGGTTAGACAGCATCCGCAACTTGTTGCTGCCAAGCGTTCTTACAACATGGTGCTGACAAAATGGTAGGCACACGAAGTCTGTTCGACAGAGAAACGCGCCATTTCGTCAAAAAAACTGCCGGGTTCAAACAGTATGACCCGAAACGTTTGCAAAACGCCGTTGCCGACGCTTAACTTTGTGACAGAAACAAAAACCAAATGTTATGGAAACCAAGAAACTAAAATTTCAGACTGTTGCAGCAGGCAACCAGGGAACAGTAGACGCAACGATTGTTGAGGGTGAGAACAAAGAAAACAACGCTGCGAAAACAGCGGGTATGGCAGCCGCCGGCATCGCTGCCGGTGCAGCCGCCGGCTATGCTGGTTATGAGGTTTATCAGCAATTCGCGGGTACGGTAGAGGCAGAACCGATGACTGCCGACGAGGCTCTCGACGCCGTTGCCGGACTTACAGCCGACAACACTGTCACCGAACCGGTGGTCGAGGCACAGCTGGAACCTGTCGTGGCAGCCGAACCGGTGGCTGAGACACAGCCTGCAGCCACAACGCAGCACACGACGACAACGGAAACGACGGTGAACCCCGACGATGTTTCAGATGAGATTCTTGCAGCCGACATCATTGACCCGACCGACGCTCAGGCTTCCGACTTCCCGTTTGAGGTGGGCGAGATTGCACAGGTCTACAACGTGAACGGAGAACTTGAGACAACCACTACAATTACAGCCGAAGACGGCACGGAAATGGTGCTTGTCGACGTAAACGGCGACCAGATGTTTGACGTGGCGCGTGACGCTTACGGAAACGAGGTTGAACTCGGTGTGGTGTCGACCGTCAGCGACATGGAGATGCTCCACGCCCAGCAGCAAGGCGACACAACAGGTTATCTTGCCGCTTCCGACACCGACCCGATGTCTGACGACAACTCTTTCGAAGCCGATATTATCGACCCAACTACTCTTGGATAAAACCATCTATGGACAACGAAAATCAGACTATACTTGTAACATGCCCGGAGTGTAAAAAGCAGATGCGTATGCGCAATCCGCAAACTCCGGGTGTTTATAAAATAACATGCCCGTTCTGCGGCAAGCCGTTTCCAGTGAAGATTGTAGACAGCAACAAGCAGCCGGAACCTGCGCCTCAGCCAGCACCCAAACCGGCTCCGCAGCCAGCCGACAACGCGCCTGTGGTGGAGCAATTCTGCTCCAGCTGCGGCATGAAGTTGCGCATCCGCAACCCGCAGCCCGGACAGCACAATGTGCGCTGCCCGAAATGCCAGAGCGTGCAGACTTATGTCTACGAAGCGGCTAATGGAGAGGGCGAAAACACCGAGACACGTCCGGTAGAAAAGGTCAACAAGACCAAGCCGGTGCAGAAAAATTTCAATATCTGTCGTGGATGCCTCGTGCAGAAACGCGGACATTTCCGCTCCGACCGTATTTTTGAGCTGGCGGGAAAAGAAACCATCGTAGGGCGTCAGGACACCGACGCTCCATGTGACGTGATGGTCGACGACCCGACAATGAGCCGCCGCTCGATAAGCATCACTGCCGAGACAAAATCGGCGGGAATCATCTATAAACTCACTGTGCTCAACGCCACTAACAAGGTGAAGCACAACGGTAGAGCTTTGAGCGCCGGCATGGGAGAGTATCTCGAGTTTGGCGACACCATCGTGCTCGGCCGCACCACATTCAAGTTTGAAAAAGCACCGAATCAAGAATCTTAGAAATTTAAGGATATGGACATACGATTGAATCAACCATACTCATTTACGCAACTCGGGCGGCGCACCAACCAGGAGGATTCGCGCTATCCCGACTGCGACACGCCGAAAGACCCGCAACCGTTTTTCGTGGTCTGCGACGGCGTAGGGGGAAATGAAAAAGGAGAAGTGGCAAGCCGCACCGTCTGCGACGCATTCGGGAAGGCGCTTGCGGGTAGGGATTGGTCGTGTCCGTTCACTGTCCGTGACTTTGAGCAGGCTCTCGACTTCGCTTTCAACGAACTGCAGCGCGTATCGACGCCTGAGAACAAGGGTATGGCTACAACGCTCACGTTTGTGGCATTCCATTCCGACGGCTGTTTCATCGCCCATATCGGCGACAGCCGCGTGTACTATGTGCGCCCGGGCAGCGGCATTGTCTACCGCACCGACGACCATTCGCTGGTCAACGCCCTTGTGCGTGCCGGCGTGATAACGGAGAAGGAGGCGGAAACGCATCCCGACCGCAACGTGATTACGCGTTCGGTGTGTGTGCCCGACGCAGAGCAGGAGCGTTCGGCTGCAACAACGGTCAACATCACCGATGTGCGTCCGGGCGATTATGTGTTTATGTGCTCCGACGGCGTGTTGAAGAATCTTAGTGACGATATGCTTGTCGAAATCCTTGGCAAACCGGCTTCCGACGCTGAAAAATGTGCCCGGATAGCTGCGATGAGTGTGGACAGCGACGACAACAATACGGCATATCTTGTCAGTGTCGACAGCGTGGCTGGCGCGTTGCCGGTGAAGCCGCAGACTGCCACGCGCATAGTGACGCCGGCAGAAGCGCGTCCGGCTGGCGGATACACGAAAAGGAAAAAGACGCCGATGGGTGCTGTGATTGCCGCCGCTGTGGTTCTTGCGATATTGATTGTTGCCGCAGTGGTTGTCTTCTCGGGCTTGAAAGGCGGTGAGGACAAGGAAAATGTGGAGAAAGCATCGGAGGAGAAGACCGAAATGCCGTCGGAAAAACAAGGAATGGCTACGGCTCCGAGCTTCAAGGGCGATATGCAGAAATTCATCAACGACAACCTGCGCTATCCGGCTGACGCCACAAAGGAAGGCACGGTTGAGGTGCGTTTCAAGATAGAGGAAGACGGAACAACTGACGATGTCGAGGTGGTAAAGGGCGTTGACCCGGCTATCGACAAAGAGGCGGTGCGCCTGTGCAGGATGATGCGTTTCGAGCCGGCACGCAATGCCGACGGCACTCCGGAGGAGGTGGCCTACAGCCAAAAAATCACGTTCCGCCGTCCGGCAGCCAAACAGCCTGCCGTACAGCCCAAAAAGCGGGGTCAGGACGGCTCGGTGAAGCCTCAGACACAGACACAGGAACAGGAGCAAGTGTCGCCTGAAGAGGCATTGAAACGCAAGGAAGAGCAGAGAAAGAAACGCGAGGCGGAGGCTGAGCGTCAGAAGATAGAAAAATTGGCTGGACAGCCGTTGCAGAGCATCTAAGATGGACAAAGAGGATTTTAAGTATGCGTTGCCTGTAGGCACGTTGTTGCGAAGTCCCAACCGGGAGTACCGCATTGAGAAAGTGCTTGGTGTGGGCGGTTTCGGCATAACCTACAAGGTGTCGGCGACGCTGGTCTACCAGAATGTGCCCATCTTCACATATTTCGCCGTAAAGGAGCATTTCCTTAAAGATGCCTGCGAGCGCGACGCCGAGTCGGCGGGTGTGGTGTATTCGCGTCCGTCGAAGGCGCGCGTGGAGGAGAGCCGCAAGGACTTCCTGTCGGAGGCGGAGCGTCTGAATGCCTTGAGCGGGCAGGTGGACAATATTGTGCCTGTCAGCGAGGTGTTTGAGGCAAACAACACGGTCTACTATGTGATGGAATATCTCAACGGCGGCTCGCTGAGCGACATTGTGAAGGCTGGCGGACCGCTGCCCGAGCAGCGTGCGCTTGAAATAATCGAGCCGGTTGCAAGGGCTGTGGCGTTTCTGCACAGTCATCGCATCAACCATCTCGACATAAAGCCCGACAACATAATGTTTAAGACTACGCCCGACGGCTCGAAAATACCGGTAATCATCGATTTCGGCTTGGCGAAGCATTATGACGGCAACGGGCGTCCCACGTCGACGGTGCGTGTGCAGGGCTGCAGCGACGGCTATGCTCCGGTGGAGCAATATGCCGGACTCAACACGTTTGTGCCGCAAGCCGATGTCTACGCTCTCGGTGCCACGCTCTATTACATGCTTGTGGGCAAGGATCCGGCAATCGCCACCGAGCAGACTTCGGCGGGCATTGTGCAGTCGCTGCCCAAGACGCTGGACAGACTGGTGGTCAACGCCATTGTCGGGGCGATGCAGCAGAACCGTGCCGACCGAACGCCTTCGGTGGAGGCTTTTCTCGCGTCTCTTCACGATGGCGGCGAAGCCGTTTGCGAGGTGGATGCCGACACTGCGCCGACTCGCATAATCGCAGCCGGGCGTAAAAGCCGGAAACCGTTGTGGATTGTGCTGGCGTCGGTTGCAGCCGCGATTGCCGTGGCGGCAGCGGTGGTGCTTGTGCTCGACAAGAAAGGCAACAGTTACGGTCTGCGCGACGGAGAATATGAATATATTGACGAGCTTGGCGCAATGGTCTGCGACAGCGTGGTTTCCGATTCCGTTGTGTATTATGGCGATGAAGCTGTGGTGACCGACACGGTTGCGCCTGTTGATGACTATTATGACGAACCTGCCGCCGCCGACACGGCTGCGGAATGGTAGAAAAAAGATTGGAAAGAATGAAAAAAACGTTGATTTTTACGATATGCGCGGCCCTTGCCGCGGGAATGGCTCTCGCAACGCAGCCCAACGCAGTGCTGCAAAAAGCACAGGAGGGCGACGCAGCATCGCAGAATGCCGTTGGCGAGTGGTGCTACAACGGCACAAACGGGATGAAGCGCGACTACGGGCAGGCGTTGCAATGGTGGGCGAAGGCTGCCAAGCAGGGCGATGTAAAGGCTGTGGGCAATATGGGAATGTGCTATCGCTACGGATACGGAATCGACAGGGACTCGCTGAAGGCCACTCGGCTGTATCTGAAATCAATACGCGATGGAAACGACTCGCTGAAGACTGCCGTTGAGGCGGCGGCTCAGCGCGGCGGACTGTTTGACGGCATCGTGACGGCGTTGGCTTACAAGACGGGAAACGGCGTGAAGCGCGACGGGGCGAAAGCCGTGCAGTATTTCCAGATGGCCGCCGAGGGCGGTTCGGTCGATGCGCAGCGTGAATATGCCTTAATCTGTCTGAATACAGGACGACAGCCCGACGCTTTGGAATGGTTTGCGAAAGCGGCGGAGCAGGGCGACTTGTCGGCTACGTATTTCTGCGGAATGATGAAGATGAAAGGTCTTGGCGGAGAGGAAAATCACGTGGAGGGCTTGGAGTTTCTTGAGAAAGCCGCTTCGGGCAATTTCCCACAGGCGTGCTACGACCTTAGCCAGCGTTATGCCACTGGCGACGGTGTGGAGCCCGACTCGCTGAAGGCTGCCGACTATCTGCGGCGCGCCGCGGTGCTCGGATCGCATCGTGCGCAGTGGGACTATGCTGTTGCCTTTCGCGACGGAACGGGTTCGGAGCGCAGCTACTGTATGGCTATGGCTTGGATGGCCATCGCCGCCGACCAG
>OIWK01003388.1_pt1 | contig 11153 bp, 8 predicted proteins | sample 1587401 | NCBI WGS metagenome assembly OIWK01 (sample SAMEA3888911, study PRJEB22519) | human gut metagenome | biome: human gut; feature: human-associated habitat; material: faeces | place: Denmark | collected 2009
CACAACGCCCTCTTGACATCCTCTATCGTGAAGATAATGAACACCCGGTTCTGCTTGTCCAGCCAGCCGTTTTTCACAGACAGGCTCATGCGGTCAAGCAGGATGCCGTACAGGATTTTTGCATCGGTGGACAGACTCTGGAACCGTGGCTCCTGAAAAAGAGCCTTGGGAATGCGGTAGAACGAAAACAGTTCTCCGGTTTGCCCGTAGAAATAATCAAGGATCATGCTGTTTTTCAACCGTCTGTCCTAAAACGAACGTGATTCTTCGTGCGTAGGAAGATGTTTTTGCAACATAAATAACAGGCATTTTGAAAACTCACCTCCAGTCATTCAGTTGAGATATGTACAAAAAATTGACGTTATACCGTATATGCTTTATGGTGCGTATACCGCTTGCTATATTTTGTATAAAGTAAGGCAATATTTGATAGCTTTTTTTAGGCATTTTCATCTTTGTTGGGTGCGTAGCTGTTGGCGCTGTTTTTGCCGATTTGTGCAATAAAAAAGAAACAGCCAGAAAAAATCCAACTGTTTCTCGTTGATTTTATTGCACAGGGGATATAATCCGAATCATCCCCATACGGTGCATGATCCGCAAGAAGTATTCAGATGGTCGCCCGTTCAAATCGCATCTGAAGCGCATTTCTCCTGAAGTGTGACTTTTTTGCATTGAAGCAAAAATGGCAATTTTTTCTCGAAAGCAATGCTCGTCCAAAAAACCGCATTACGCCTATATTTTTTGCCGTTTTCCCAAAGAAATGTTTTGTCCTTTGGGGGCTTCTTTAAGGTCCGCATGGGAGAGCGTTCGGTTCGCATCCGAGAGGTCAAGGGTTCGAATCCCTCTAGGTCCATAAAACGCCGTATCGTGTTAAACGATACGGCGTTTCTTTTTGTCTTGGGTAGCTGTTTTTTCAATACAGCTGCCCATCGGGATGTGATACAAGCAAGTTGCTACCCGATAACCTCAAAAACAAATTATACTACGATTGTTTTTAAAAAGTTCTGCATCACTACTCGCACCAGACAAGGAAGACCCAAACCTTTTCTCGAAAGAGAAGGGTTCGGATTTTTTGTTTTTGGCGGCGTGCCCCGCCGCACAACAAAAGCATCCGCAGCGCATGGCCGGGCTGTTTCAGCTCAGGCGCAGTGCGCTGCGGATGCTTATTTTTTATGCCGCGCCCCCTCTCCCAAAGGGAGAGGTCACACTGCGCCTAGGTTTTGGTTTTCGCAAAACCTTATCAAAAGGCCGCTATGAGCTCCCCCTTCGGGGGAGCTGGCATTGCGAAGCAATGACTGAGAGGGTTTGTTTTGTTACCCCACCAGCTGCTGATAGGCATTCAGGGTCTTGTAGGCCGGGTCAGAGTTGTCGGGGGCAAAGCGGCCGCCCAGCTTCTGGTCCATCAGGCCGTGCTCCACGCACCACTGCGCCGCCTTGGCGGTGTCCGGGTCTGCAACGTCCTTGAAGGCCGGGGCTTCGGCAGGCTCAGGACGGCCTGCGGTGTTCCACAGCAGCAGAGCAGTCTGGGCACGGTTCTCCGGCATGGCCACGCCCTCCGGCAGCAGGGCTTTCAGCTGCTGTGTGACAATGCCTGAACCCGCAGCACAGCCAAAAAGGGGGAACTTTGATGCACTTTTTTGCCCGGCACCGTGAGAATATCCGCCAGAGCTCCATGAGTTCCCGGCTGCTGTGGCCCTGCCTGCTGCTGGATGCCACCGTCAACACCCGCATGGAGGGGGCCGGGTACTCCCGCGCCGGGCTCTATGTGCAGAAAGGCGGTGCCGACACCCCCACCGTGCCCCTGCTGCTCTACCGCGGCAGCGCCGATGTGGGCAAGACCCACAGCGTGATGCCCCACCGCAAATGGCGCATGGAATTCCAGACCGACCAGTTCCCCGACTACGACCGCTGGATGACCCCCAGCAGCACCCCGCTGTACCAGGCTTATACGCTGACGGAGCGGTTCAGCCTCCCCGGCACCTCGGAGGAGGTACAGCTTTTTTTGCTGCCCCTGCGGGGCCGCGACGGCACCATGTACGGGCTGTGCGGCTTTGAGATCAGCCAGAGCTTTTTCAAGCAGAACTTTGCCCAGCCCACCGGCTTTGACCACCTGATCTGCCTACTTGCCCCGGCAGACAGCGGGCTGAACGCCAGCGCCGCCCTCAGCAGCGGCACCACCGGCGGCTACTTCCACGCCCCCCGGGACATGCTGGTGCTGCGCAGCATGGGCGGCAGCCTGACCCAATTGATCGGCTCCGACAGCGCCTATGCAGGCATCTCGGAGCTTTGCCGCCTGAGCGAGAACCAGTCCTACCGGCTGGCCGTCTGCATCCCCATGACGGACTACCGCAGGCTGATCTTTTCCGGCAACCTGCAAATGCTGCTGATCGGCCTGTTCATCCTCTTTTTTGTGGTGTTCTGCTGCATGTACTTTCACCAGCACATCCTCTCGCCTGCGTTCCGGCAGTTTGAGGAGGACCGGCGGGAGTCCCGGCGGCGGATGGACGAGCTGCAGATGGAGCGCCAGCAGATGCAGACAGAGCTTTCCCGGCTGGCGGACGTGTGCCGCAACGAATCCGTCCCCGATGCCTTCCAGACCTTTCTGGAGGGCATCCCCAACCTGACAAAGACCGAGCGTCGCATCTTTGACGGCTATGTGGCCGGGCTGCGCTCCCGGGAGATCGTGGAGCAGCTGGACATCAAGGACAGCACCCTGCGCTTCCACAATAAGAACATCTACGAAAAGCTGGGGGTCAGCTCCCTCAAGCAGCTGCAACAGTTTGCCGCGATCCTGAATTCCGGCGGCAACAGCGCCCCCGACTCCGCCCCGGACGAAAGCGGCCCCAAAAAGGTCCGCTGAACCGCCGCTCCTGCGCCGCAGCTTTCGCTGAAAAGATGCAAAAAGAGCCGCCGCACCTCACACAGGTGCAGCGGCTCTTTTACATTGATTCTAGGTTCCGGACGCTCCGGGGACGCTTCCGGCAGCTTAGTACAGCTTTGCGCCGGCGGAGCCCCGGCAGCCTTCTTTTACTGTTCAATCGGCTTCATCGTGGGGAACAGCAGAACATCGCGGATGGAGGCGCTGTCGGTGAGCAGCATGACCAGGCGGTCCACACCGAAGCCCAGGCCGCCCGTGGGGGGCAGGCCGTACTCCAAAGCGTTGACGTAGTCGTAATCCACCTGAGCCTTGCAATCGGGCTCGATGGCCTTGCGCTCAGCGACCTGACGCTCAAAGCGGCCCTTCTGGTCGATGGGGTCGTTCAGCTCGCTGAAGGCGTTGCCGTATTCGGTGCAGTCGATAAAGTACTCAAAGCGTTCGGTAAAGGCGGGATCATCCGGCTTGCGCTTGGCCAGCGGGCTGATCTCGACAGGGTAATCATAAATGAAGGTGGGCTGGATCAGCTTGTCCTCAACAAAGGCATCGAAGAACTCGGCCAGAATGGCACCCTTGGTGGGGACCTCGGGCAGCTCCACATGATGCTCCTTGGCAGAGGCAATGGCATCCTCGTCGGACTTCCAGTCGTTGAAGTCCACGCCGGAATACTTCTTGACAGCCTCGACCATGGTCAGGCGCTCCCAGTGGCCCATATCGATCTGCTTGCCCTGATAGGGAATGACCATGCTGCCGCAGATCTTGAGGGCCAGGCGCTTGTACAGCTCTTCCACCAGATCCATCATGCCGTGGAAATCGGTAAAGGCCTGATACAGCTCGATGCTGGTGAACTCGGGGTTGTGCTTGGGGTCCATGCCCTCGTTGCGGAAGATGCGGCCAACCTCATACACGCGGTCCATGCCGCCCACGATCAGGCGCTTGAGGTACAGCTCAGTCTCAATGCGCAGCACCATGTCCATGTTCAGGCTGTTGTGGTGGGTGTAGAAGGGACGGGCAGAGGCACCGATCTCAAAGGGGGTCAGGATGGGGGTATCCACCTCCAGGAAGCCCTTCTCGTCCAGATAGGCGCGGATCTCTTTCAGGATCTGGCTGCGCTTGACGAAGGTATCCTTCACCTCGGGGTTGGCGATCAGGTCCACATAGCGCTGACGGTAACGCATTTCGGTATCGGTCAGGCCGTGGAACTTCTCGGGCAGGGGGCGCAGGCTCTTGGCCAGCAGGGTCAGCTCGGTGGCACGAACACTCAGCTCGCCGGTCTTGGTGCGGAACACCTCGCCCTTGACACCGATGATATCACCCACGTCCAGCTTCTTGAAGGCAGCATAGGCCTCCTCGCCCAGCTCGTCGCGGCGGACATACAGCTGGATATCGCCCTTGTCATCGCGCAGGTGGGCAAAGCTTGCCTTGCCCATCACGCGCTTGGACATCATACGGCCAGCCAGCGCGACCTGCTTGCCGCTGTCGGTCTCGTTGGGCAGATCCTTGAACTCTTCCTTCAGGTCGGCAGAGTATGCGTCCTGCGGGAACTTGGTCAGGGTGAAGGGGTCGTTTCCGGCAGCCTGCAGGTCGGCCAGCTTCTGGCGGCGCACCTGCACCTGCTCGCTCTCAGACAGGCCCTGAGCGGGGTTTCTCTTTTGCTCTTCCATGGTTTCCTCCCGTTCAGGCTCAGTTTGCGGCGTGGGTAATGGCCAGCACTTCGTACTCGACGGTCTGGCCGGAGGGCAGCAGGACCTCAGCCTTCTCGCCCACGGCCTTGCCCAGCAGAGCGTGGCCCACAGGGCTCTCGTCGCTGATCTTGCCGTTGATGGGGTCAGCCTCGGTGCGGCCAACGATATCGTACTCCTCGGCCTCATCATCGCCGATCATCTTGATGGAAACGTGGGTGCCAACAGCAACGCTGTCCACGCTCAGCTCGCTCTCGTCGATGATCACAGCGTTCTTGACCATCTGCTCCAGCTCGGTGATGCGGTTCTCCACCAGACCCTGGGTGTTCTTGGCTTCATCGTACTCGCTGTTCTCAGAAAGGTCGCCGTGGCTGCGGGCTTCCTTGATCTCCTCGGCCAGCTCCTTGCGGCGGACCGTCTTGAGGTATTCCAGTTCGTCCTGCATCGCCTTCAGGCCGGAAGCGGACATCTTGATTTCTTGTGCCATTTTGGATCTTCTCCTTGTCTATTGGATTGACGCAGCCGCAAAGCCGCGCACGAATGCTATTATGACTGTTCTATTATAATAGCAAGCCGGGAGCTTGTCAATAAAAACCACGGCGCTAGAGCGGAAAAAGCGGCGGTTTCGGCTCCCGCCCCTATGCAGAAGCGCCCCACCGGTTCCCCGGCAGGGCGCTTCCACAGGTTATTTGGGAATAGAGAATGGTTAGGTTATGGGGGCAACCCCCCAGTCGCTTTCAGCGACAGCCCCCGCTAATAGGGGGGCCCTTGGCATGGCGGAAAGTTTCACCTTTTTGCCAAGGCCGCCCCTATTAGGGGCGGTGGCATCCCGAAGGGATGACGGTGGGGTTTAGCCGCTAAACCTCTAAATTTCCTCCATTTTTGTGCAGTTTTCCAATTATCTCCGTGCGCTATTGACTAAAAAAAAAAAAAAAGCGTAGTATTTTTGTGTAAGATGTCATTATGCAAAAATCAAAGAATCGGCAAACCAGTCGAAAGGCTGCGACGCAAAGCTAAAGGGCCTGTAATATGGCAACCAGCTGCACTTTTCCATCAAGAGTTTCAGAGCGTTGTACCAGCCGGATGGTTGGTGCGGCGCTCTTTTGTTTTGCGGTGGCATGGGAGTTTTGCAAAGGAGGAAGCTATATGAAAAAGCGATTGCTCAGCATGATACTAGCGGTTAGTATGATGCTGACATTTTTACCGGTGGGAGCTGTGACGGCGTTTGCGAATAACGAAAGTATATTTACAGATACTACTAATCAAATCAAATATAAGTTAAATGATACCACTATGACGGCCACTGTTATTGGCAGCGACCGAAGGGATTGGCCAGCAAATGGAACTGTTGAGATTCCATCATACGTAGGAAATAATGAAGAATATAAAGTAACCGCAATTGAGCACGATGCATTTAATCAAAACAGAACAATAGCGGGTCACCTTATAATTCCAGACACTGTAACATCAATTGGGAGTTATGCTTTTTCTTGGTGTGATAAGCTAACCGGCGATTTGTCGATTCCAAACGGTGTGACAACAATTTCAACGTTTGCATTTCATGGATGTACGGGTTTGACTGGAACACTTACACTTCCCGATACAGTAACAACCATTGAATCCCAAGCATTTTCCGGGTGTAGTGGTTTGACAAAACTTGTATTATCAAAAAACCTGGAAACAATTGGAGAAAACGCATTTTCTAATTGTAGCAGTTTGAAAGGTGATCTTGAAATTCCTGAAGGTGTTACAACGATTGGAAATAGTGCATTTAGCAGTTGTACCAGTCTGGATGGAAAAATCACGATTCCAGGCAGTATAGTATCAATGGGTAATTTCGCATTTTCTAGTTGCAGTCAAGTTAAAAGCGTTGAGATTTTAGATGGCGTAACAAGGATTGGTGCTCATGCTTTTGAAACATGCACTTCATTATCTGATTTAAAAATACCGAGCAGTGTAAAAACAATAGAGAATAATGCATTTAATGGATGTAAAGGGCTAACAAGTGTTCCAACGATTCCAGAAGGCGTACAAGAGATAGGAGATTATGCATTTAACGCTTGTAACCTGAATGGAACGCTTGTAATACCCAATACAGTAACTTCCATTGGCAATTCTGCTTTTGGCTGGAATAGTGGATTAAATGGTGAGTTTCGGTTGCCGGAAGGCATAAAGAAAATTGGAGCAAACGCTTTTTGCACATCGAGTATCATCCAGTTTGTATTGCCCAAGAATTTACATGATGCCGTATTTGCTGCAAATGCATTCTCAACATACAAAGTTACAAAAATTTACTACCCTGGATATAAAGCCGAATGGGATAATACCAGAAGTCAAAACAACAATATCGAAGGCTTACAAGCAGATGGTTTAATTGTTTCAAATATTCCTATTCTCTATTTCTGCGACGTTACCTTCAACCCCAACGGTGGCACCTTTAAGGATGGTACCTCTGCCCCTGTGACAATCAAAAAAATCTGGCGCACCGAAAAAGTGGCTACCAAGGGTGATGTACCTGCAAACCCCACCAGAAAGGGCTATGTATTTGATGGCTGGTATTACACCGACAATGTGGCGCGAGCAATGACAGCCTTTGACCCCGCAACCGAGGGTGTACCGGACACCATAACGCTGTACGCCGCATGGCGGCAGACCGACACCCTTGCAACGGTTGCCATCAGCGGCCTGAGCGATGGTGACACCTTGGTAAAGGGCAAAGAGTACCCCTTTACGGTAAAAATCACCCCCGATGGTGATGCAGGCAACGGCAAGCTGACCCTTACTCTTGCCAACGGCGGCACACTGTATCAGCAAAAGGACGATGGTACTTGGGAGGAAATGACCAGCAGCGAACTGGATATTGCGCTTGTGAGCAAGAGCTACCAGTTTAAGCTGATCCGCGACCAAACCGGCCCCAACACGCTGACTGCTGGCGTGCAGAAAGATGGCCTGACCGGTGCACCGAACACTGACGAGGTCAGCTTTACGGTGCGTGACTATGAGGACGGTACTGTGACCATTGAGGGCCTGGAGGATGCCGTCATCAAGGAAGGCGAAAGCAAGGACTTTACCGTAAAGGTTGACCCGAAGGATGATACCGGCAAGGGTAAAATCGACTTTGGCGGTAAGAACGGCGAAGTACAGTATAAGGACGGCGATGACTGGAAGGATATGCCTGCCGATGGTCTGGAAATCGACCTGGATGACGGCGCAAAGGATTACAAGTTCCGCATTACCCCCAAGATGAGCGGCGAGCAGACCTTGACCGTTACCGTAACAAAAGAGAATGGTGACGAGCTTGGCAAGGCAGAAGCAAAGTACACAGTAAACAAGAAGGATGTTTTCCATACCCTGACTGTCATTGGCGGTACCGTCAAGGTGGATGGCACCGCTGTTGCCCCGGATGCGGACAACAGCTATCCCGTAAAAGAGGACGCAGTGGTTGAGGTAAGTTTCGATAGAAGCATCCTCTCCGATGCACAGACCTTTGACCAGTGGACGATCAGTGACAAATCCCTGCTGGGTGACCCCGATGTGGCATACGATGAGGAGACCTTTACCTTCACAATGCCCCATGCCGATGTAAAAATCGAATCCATGACAAGGGATGCGTCCATTGACGAGGGCCCCAATCTGTTGGAAAAGGGTGCGGCCGCTGGTACCGTCATTGTCGGCGGCGTAGTCCTGCTCTATCAGGGCCACATGCTGGGCACCGAGCTCTACCTGCGGTATCTGCTGCCCCATGGAGCCATCGTCCCGCAGAACCGCGCGGAACTGGCTGTGCTGCTGTGGCAGGATGCCGGAAACCCGGAGCCTGTCAGCACCGCCCTTTACAGCGATATCAGCAATGAGGACAGTGCCATCCAGCAGGCCGCCCGCTGGGCCGTGGAAAACGACCTGATGGAGCTGCTGGACGCAGACGAACACCCCGACCACTTTGACCCGTTTGCACCTGTGACCTTTACCGATTCCATCCACGCATGGAAGAAGGCGCAGGAGAGGAAGCAAACACCCACAACCTAACAACCTGCGGAAGCGCCCTGCCGGGAAACCGGTGGGGCGTTTCTGCGTTTTTTCGTTGAAATATGCCAGGTTTTATGATATAGTAGTAGTAGTTTTTACGTTTCACTCCCCTATTCTCCCTGCGGAAAGGAAGCATCCATGAACCTGACAAAGCAGTTCTTCAAGTATGTGTCGCAGAATATTTTCGGTCTGATCGGCACATCGTGTTATATTCTGGCCGACACCTATTTCATCGCCCAGGCGGCGGGCACCGACGGCGTGACCCTGCTGAACCTCTGCCTGCCCATGTACAACCTGATCTTTGCCTTCGGCTCGATGATCGGCCTGGGTGCGGCCACCCGGTACGCCATTCTGCAGGCACAGGGCGAGGCGCGGGCGCAGCGGTTTTTTTCCAACGCCATCCTCTGCGCCTGCCTGATCGCCATTCCGTTCATGCTGGCGGGCGCGTTCTGCCCGGGCACGCTTCTGCAGCTCATGGGCGGCGATGCGGACATCGTGGCGCTGGGCCTGAACTACACCCGCATCTTCCTGCTGTTCACGCCCTTCTTCATGTGCAACTACATCTTCTCGGCCTTCGTCCGCAACGACGGCGACCCGTCCCTTGCCATGGTGGCCACCCTGAGCGGCAGCCTGTTCAATGTAGTGTTCGATTACATCTTCATCTTCCCCATGGGGCTGGGCCTGCCCGGCGCGGCGCTGGCAACCGCCATCTCGCCGGTGCTCAGCATCGCCATCTGCAGCCGCCACTTCTTTCAAAAGAGCAACACGCTCACCTTTGTCCGGCAGGCCCCCTCGGCCCGGCTGCTGGTGCAGAGCTGCCAGCTGGGCATCTCCGGCTTTGTCGGGGAGTTCTCCTCTGCCGTGACCACCACCGTGTTCAACTTCCTGCTGCTCCGGCTGGCGGGCAACGTGGGCGTGGCCGCTTACGGCGTGGTGGCAAACTTTGCGCTGGTGGCAACAGCCATCTTCAACGGCGTGGCCCAGGGTGCCCAGCCGCTGATCAGCCAGTGCTACGGCAAAAATGAGAGGACCGGAGCAAAAAAGCTGCTTCTGCTGGGCTGCGGCACCGCGCTGGCGCTGGCGGCGGTGTTGTACGGTGCCGTGTTTGGCTTTACCGACACCTTTGTTGCCCTCTTCAACAGCGAGAGCTCTGCTTTGATGGCCGAATACGCCCACAGCGGTATGCGCATCTACTTCCTGGGCTACTTCTTTGCAGGCTGCAATATTGTTGCGGCGGGCTATCTGGGTGCGGTCAACCGCCCCACCGAGGCCACCATCACCTCGGTCAGCCGGGGCGTGGCCGCCATCGTCACCTGCTCGCTGATCCTGAGCGCCCTGTTCGGCATGAACGGCGTGTGGTCGGCCTTCCCCGCCGCCGAGGCCATCACGCTGGCCCTGACGGTGTTCCTGCTCAAGCGCCCGCAGTCTGTGTGCGGCTGAACGCCTCCACGGAAAAGAGCCGGGTGCTGCCCCGGCTCCTGAACATTTTAAATATACAGTGCCTGCTCCCGCTGGCTTTCCGCCGGGCTGAGGGGCCGCGCTGTCTGACCGGCCAAGGCCCGCCACTGTGCGGGGGATTGGCCGGTCTCTTTTTTGAACACCCGGCACAGGTAGTTGGCCCCTGAGAAACCGCACAAGCTGGCAATGACATCCAGCGTGTATTCCCGGTGCAGGAGCAGCCGCATGGCAGCTTCCACCCGCACGGTGGTCAGGTAGCGCCCCGGGGGCACCCCCACGGCGGCGGTAAAGGTGCGGACAAGGTGGCTCTTGGAGACTCCCAGCCGCTCACTGAGCTCCTCCACGCCGTACAGGCCAGCGTAGTTCTGGCGGATATCCTCAATGGCGGCCTCCACCAGCGGCGGCAGGGGCGGGGCGGCGCTGTCGGCCCCCGCAAGCTCACAGAGCAGGGCAAAGGCCAGCTGGCTGGCGGCCCGGCTGCGGGGTGTGTCGGCCTCGGCGGCAAGGCGGCCCAGCAGCTCTGCGGCGGCGGGGCAGGTCTCGCCCCGGGCCAGGAACGGCAGCTCCGTCAGCCCGGCAAGGAACTGCACCGCCGCCTGCCCGGTCAGCTGGATGCAGAGCAGGTGGCTCTCCCCTTCCGGGGTCAGGGTCAACGGGGCGCGGCTCAGTACCAGATGGCCCGCCGCCGCACTCTGGGGCGGCAGAATCAGTGCGCTGCCCGCCGGGGAGGGCGAGGCATCGGTCAGGCTGGCAGTGCATCTGCCGCTGGAGATCAGGCAGACCCACAGCCCCTCGCCGGTCAGGGTCAGGGGTTCTTTGGGCTGGATATCCCGCACCACGCCAAGGGCTGCGGTGCTTGTCCAATCATAAAGCAATATCTGACACCTCAAATCAATAAAATGCTATTTTATATCACAAAGTTATCTGTTATTATAATACCAACGAGAGCGTGCACCGTCAAGGTGCCGTAACATAGAAAAATTTTAATGGAGGCAATGACCTATGGCTTCGATTAGCTGCCAGCACATCTACAAGATCTATCCGGGCGCTACTGCTCCTGCTGTTACCGACTTCAACCTGGAGATCCAGGATAAGGAGTTCATCATCTTCGTCGG
>OIWK01003402.1_pt1 | contig 11125 bp, 7 predicted proteins | sample 1587401 | NCBI WGS metagenome assembly OIWK01 (sample SAMEA3888911, study PRJEB22519) | human gut metagenome | biome: human gut; feature: human-associated habitat; material: faeces | place: Denmark | collected 2009
GAGGTGAAGGCGAAATCCCGTTCAGGACGAGGCGCGGACGCGGCCCGAAACGATTGATTGTGCTGCAGGAATTCTACGCGACGCGCGAGACGAGCATGTCGATTTCGCCGGCGTGTTTCAGAGGACGGTGAGGCCGGGGCTCAGGCAGGATGATGCGCCTGTGGAGTCGAGGCGGTCGCATGGCAGCGGTCGTGCAGGGACGTCGCCGGGATCAATGTGCGATATAGTTAGGTCAGTTGAACAGACACATGAGAAACACGCAGATGGCCTCCACCACCGAGTATGAAGACGAGAGGGTCAACCTCTCGAAGGACGCCCCGAAACAGGCTCGTCCCCGCAAGAAGATCCTCGTGCCGCCCAAGCCGCATGAGAAGCGCTACTCGAGCTTCAACAAGCCGCAGATCACGCTCGATACGGAAACGACGGGTCTTGATCCCGACAAGGGCGACCGCATTCTCGAGATCGGCTGCGTGAGGCTCAACGGCCGCGAGATCTCGCTTGATCCCGACGACTATCTGCAGATTTACATCAATCCAGAGCGCGACATTCCCGAGGAGACGACGGCCATTCACGGCATCACGAACGAGAAGGTGAAGGACTGTCCCGTCTTTGCGGACATCGTGGACGAGTTCCTCGACTTCGTCTCCGACACGGAGCTGCTTATTCACAACGCGAAGTTCGACGTGGGCTTCATCAACATGGAGCTCGAGCGTCTCGGCAGGGGCAGGCTCGAGGACTACGTCGCGCAGATCACGGACACGCTTGAGATCGCCCGCGAGATGTATCCCGGCCGCCGCGTGAGTCTTGACGGCCTGTGCCTGATGCACAAGATCGACAACTCCGCCCGCGTGTTCCACGGCGCACTGCTCGACAGCCAGCTTCTTGCCGAAGTGTATCTGACGATGACCCGCGGCCAGGGCGAGATCGACCTCGACAAGCTGAGCAAGGAGCTGCGTGAGGAGCTCGAGCACGCCAACGGCCAGAAGCGCGTCCGCCTGCTGAAGCGCCTTGAGTGCGTTGAGAGCTTCCTCGAGAGCAACCAACGCCCTGAGTGGATGATCATGACGGTCATCCCCGTCATTCCGCCGGATCTGCGCCCCCTGCTGCAGCTGGATGGCGGCCGCTTTGCGACCTCCGACCTGAACGATCTGTACCGCCGCGTCATCAACCGCAACAACCGCCTGAAGCGTCTGCTGGAGCTCGGTGCGCCCGACATCATCGTCCGCAACGAGAAGCGTATGCTGCAGGAGGCCGTTGACGCCCTGATCGACAATGGCCGCCGCGGCCGCCCGGTCACCGGCGCGAACAACCGCGCACTGAAGTCCCTGTCCGATATGCTGAAGGGCAAGCAGGGCCGCTTCCGCCAGAACCTGCTGGGCAAGCGTGTTGACTACTCCGGCCGTTCCGTTATCGTCGTCGGCCCCGAGCTGAAGATGTATCAGTGCGGCCTGCCCAAGGAGATGGCCCTCGAGCTGTTCAAGCCCTTCGTCATGAAGGACCTGGTCGAGAAGGAGAAGGCCAACAACATCAAGTCTGCCCGCAAGATGGTCGAGCGCGCCCGCCCCGAGGTCTGGGATTCCCTCGAGACCGTCATCAAGGGCCACCCCGTCCTGCTGAACCGTGCACCTACGCTGCACCGTCTGGGCATTCAGGCCTTTGAGCCTGTCCTGGTCGAGGGCCGTGCCATCAAGCTGCACCCCCTGGTCTGCACCCCCTTCAACGCTGACTTCGACGGCGACCAGATGGCTGTCCACCTGCCGCTGTCCACCGAGGCCCAGCGCGAGGCCAAGATGCTGATGCTGGCCTCCGGCAACCTGCTGAAGCCCTCTGACGGTGAGCCCGTCACCGTGCCCACGCAGGATATGATCCTGGGCAGCTACTACCTGACCCTCGTCAACCCCGACGATAAGGGCCACGGCAAGATCTTCCGCGACGAGGACGAGGCCATGATGGCTTACTCCGAGGGCCTCATCACGCTGCAGGCACCCATCAAGGTGCGCCGCACGATGGTCTTTGACGGCGTCGCGGAGACCGGCCTGGTCGATACCACGATGGGCCAGATCATCTTCAACACCCCCATCCCGCAGGATCTGGGCTACGTGGACCGCACCAATCCCGCCACCAAGTTCGACTACGAGATGAACCCCCGCACCCTCAAGATCGCATCCGGCGGCAAGAGCGACAAGCTGACGAAGAAGGGTCTGCCCGACATCATCAGCCGCTGCCTGACGAAGCACGGCACCAAGACCTGTGCCATGATGCTGGATGCCATCAAGGCCCAGGGCTACAAGTACTCCACCCTGTCTGCCATCACCGTCGCTGTTCCCGATGCTATTATGCCTGACGAGAAGCCGGAAATTCTGGCTGCCGCCGATAAGAAGATCGAGAAGGTCATGAAGAACTTCAACCGCGGCCTGATCTCCGATGAGGAGCGCTACCGCAAGACGGTTGAGATTTGGCAGGCTGCCACGGAGGAGGTCTCCGAGGCTCTGAGCGACAACCTGAAGAAGAACCACCAGCGCAACCCCATCTATATGATGTCCGATTCCGGCGCCCGTGGTTCTATGGACCAGATCAAGCAGCTGGCCGGTATGCGCGGCCTGCTGGCCAATACTGCCGGTAAGACGCTGGAGATGCCTATCCGCGCCAACTACCGTGAGGGCCTGAATATCCTGGAATACTTCATCTCCTCCCGAGGAGCTCGTAAGGGTCTGGCCGATACCGCTCTGCGTACCGCTGACTCCGGCTACCTGACCCGCCGTCTGGTCGATGTCTCTCAGGAAGTCATCATCCGTGAGGAGGACTGCCACGCTACCGAGGGCATCTGGGTCCGCGAGATCAGCGAGGGCAACTCTGTTGTTGAGAGCTTCAAGGAGCGTCTGAACGGCCGCTACTCTCTGCATGATGTGCACGATCCCGCCACGGGTGAGCTGCTCGTCAGCAAGGAAAAGATGATGGACATGTTCGACGCCGAGAAGATCGTCAACGCCGGTATTACCGAGCTGGAGATCCGCTCTGTCATGACCTGCCGTGCGCACGTCGGCGTCTGCGCCCACTGCTACGGTTCCAACATGTCCAACGGTGAATGCGTCAAGGTCGGTGAGTCTGTCGGTATCATTGCCGCAGAGTCCATCGGTGAGCCCGGTACCCAGCTGACCATGCGTACCTTCCATACCGGCGGTATCGCATCTGCCGAAGACATCACCCAGGGTCTTCCCCGCGTTGAGGAACTGTTTGAGAGCCGCCGCCCGAAGGCAATGGCCATCATGTCCGAGATCGCCGGTACGGTCCACATCGACGATACCAAAAAGAGCCGCCATGCCGAGATCACCGGCACGGACGAGAACGGCGCTCCGGTTACCAAGAGCTACCTGATCCCGTTCGGCCAGCGCCTCAAGGTCATGGAAGGCGACGAGGTCGCCAAGGGCGCACTGCTGACCGAGGGTCATGCTTACCCGCAGGACATCCTCGCCATCCAGGGCCCCATCGCCACCCAGAACTACCTGATCAGCGAGGTCCAGAAGGTCTACCGTCTGCAGGGCGTTGACATCAACGATAAGCATATCGAGGTCATCGTCCGCCAGATGATGCGTAAGGTCCGCATTGAGGATTCCGGCTCCAGCGACTTTATCATGGGCAGCATCGTGAACCGCCGCGATGTCATGATCAAGAACGAGGAGATCCAGGCCCGCATTGATGCCGGTGAGACTGATCTGAAGCTCGTTCAGGCCAGCCAGGTCCTGCTTGGCATCACCAAGTCCAGTCTGGCTACCGACTCCTTCCTGTCCGCTGCGTCCTTCCAGGAGACCACCCGTGTCCTGACCGAGGCCGCCATCAAGGGCAAGGTCGACCCGCTGGCCGGCCTGAAGGAGAACGTCATCATCGGTAAGCTCATCCCCGCCGGTACTGGTCTGCCGGAGGTCGAGGAGGAGCTCGTCCAGGCCGAGATCGCCCGCGACGCCGCCGAGGCAGCCTACGACCACTAAATAAACCGCAAAGGATTCCCGCCGCCACGGCGGGAATCCTTTTTTGCATACCGTCCGCGATTGACACACACTTGCAAAACAGTTATAATAAACTCACCGACAGCAAAACGATACAAAAGGGGAGTGACACCATGCTGTTTCTGCAATACCCGCCGTGCTCCACCTGCCAAAAGGCCAAAAAGTGGCTCGACGACCACGGCATCGAATACACCGCCCGCCACATTAAAGAGGACAACCCCACCGCCGACGAGCTGCGCGAATGGGTCGCCCGCAGCGGCCTGCCCCTCAAGCGGTTCTTCAACACGAGCGGCCTAGTCTACAAAAATCTGGGCCTGAAGGACAAGCTGCCGACCATGACCGAGGACGAGCAGATCGCCCTGCTGGCGTCGGACGGTATGCTCGTCAAGCGTCCGCTGCTGGTGGACGACGATTTTGTCCTGCCCGGCTTTAAGCCGACAGAGTGGGAAAACGCTCTTTTGTAACCTGTAGAGGCGGATGCTTGCATCCGCCCGCGGAGCTTTGCGGCAACCGCACGACTCCCGGGTCGTTGAGGACGCCGACCCCTACAGTGTAGGTGCGGATTCCATATCCGCCCGTGGAAGATTCCGCTGCCGCGAACTGGCACGGGAGGCCGATGTCCGCCCCCTGCATCCTCAGCATAGCAAAATATTTTATAATAAGGAGAAAACTATGCCCGAAATTCTAAAAGAACGCAGTGAACTGGACCCGCAATTTCAGTGGGACCTGACCCCGATGTTCGAGAGCGACGCCGCGTGGGAGACCACGCTGGACAGCCTCGACGCGGACATTGAAAGCCTGGCGGCCTTCGCCGGTAAGCTGACCGATGCCGTCACGATTGGCGCATACCTCGACGCTTCCACCGAGGTGGGCCGCAAGGTCGAGCGCCTCTACTGCTACGCCTCCCAGCGCCATGACGAGGACACCCGCGACGACAAGGCCCAGAGCATGTACGCCCGCATCGGCAGCAAGTACGTCAAGATGGCCGCCGCGCTGTCCTTTGCCCAGCCGGAGATCCTGTCCCTGCCCGAGGAGACGCTGACCGCCATCGTCAACGATCCTGCCGTCGCGGACTACAAATTCAACCTCGAGGATCTGCTGCGCGGCAAGCCCCACACCCTGACCAAGGCCGAGGAAAAGCTGCTGGCCAGCTTCGGCGAGGTCATGTCTGCGCCGTCCGAGATCTACCACAATCTGGAGGATGCCGACTTGCTGTTTGATGCCGTCAAGGACGGCAGCGGCGATACCGTCGAGGTCACCGGCTCCAACTTTGTGCCGCTGGAGATGAGCACGGACCGCACCCTGCGAGAGAACGCCTTCCACAGCTACTACAAGAGCTACCGCGAGCACATCAACACCTTCGCCGCGTCCTACGCCGGTGCCATCAAGGCTGCCACCGCCGAGGCCGCCGCCCGCAATTACCCGTCCTCCCGCGCGATGGCTATGGCGGGGGAGAATGTGCCCGCCGAGGTCTACGACAACCTCGTCGCCACGGTCCGCAAGCATATTCCCGCCATGCACCGCTATGTCCGCCTGCGCAAAAAGATGCTGGGCGTTGACGCGCTGCACTTCTATGACGTCTACGCTCCGCTGGTCGGCGATCTGAAAAAATCCTACAGCTACGAGACCGCACAGGAGATGGTCCTGAAGGCCGTTGCACCCTTGGGCGAGGACTACCAGGCAACCGTCCGCAAGGCCTATGCCGAGCGCTGGATCGACGTTTACCCCAACCGCGGCAAGCGCGGCGGCGCGTACTCCGGCGGCTGCTATGACTCCAACCCCTATATCCTGCTGAATTTCAGCGGCACGCTGGACAGTGTCTCGACGCTGGCACATGAGATGGGCCACACGATCCACAGCTGGCGCTCCCGCCGGCATCAGCCGCCGCAGTACGCGGACTACACGCTGTTTGTCGCCGAGGTCGCGTCCACCGTCAACGAGAATCTGCTCATCGAGCAGCTGCTTGCCAACGAGAACGACCCCCAGACCCGCCTCTATCTGCTGAACCAGTATCTGGAAAACTTCAAGGGCACGGTCTATCGCCAGACGATGTTTGCCGAGTTTGAGCGCGAGGCCCACGCCATGGTCGAGCGCGGTGAAGCCCTGAACGCCGCCGCCCTGAACGCCCTGTACAAGCGCCTTGTCACCGACTATTTCGGCAACGATATGGTCATCGACGACGAGATCCAGTATGAGTGGGCGCGCATCCCGCACTTCTACCGCCCGTTCTACGTTTACAAGTATGCCACCGGCTACTCCACCGCTGTCGCCCTGTCCGAGGGCATCCTGAAAGAGGGCGAGCCCGCCGTCAAGCGCTACAAGGAGTTCCTCTCCATGGGCGGCAGTGCTTACCCGCTGGACGAGCTGCGCCACGCCGGTGTTGACCTGGCCACCCCGGCTCCCGTGGACGCCGCCCTCGAGAAGTTCGAGCGCATCCTCGACGATGCCGAGGCCACGCTGGCAAAGCTGCAGTAACCCCCCCATTGGCCCGTTGCCCCTGCCCCCCTGGCCCCCTCTGCGAGGGGGCTCCGCCCGCAGGCGGTGGGGGAGAGAACTTTGTGGTCGCCCGAAATAGTTAGGGCCGCCGCAAGGCTCTCTCCCACCGGCCCTGCAGGGCCACCTCCCTCACAGAGGGAGGTAAGAAAATAGCAACAAAAAAGCGGAGCGCCTTTCCCGGCGCTCCGCTCCTATTATAATAAGGTAGAATTACTTGCCCAGCACGGCCTTGATGTAGGCGGCCTCACGTGCGGCGATCTGATCCTGATACGCCTTCACGGCCTTCGCATAGGCGGCCTCGCGTGCATCAGCCTTGGCCTGCGTGGCCTTGCCTGCAGCAATTACCGCGGCGACGCGCGCGTCAGCCTGGGACTGGGCAGCCTTGCCCGCGGCGATGACGGCCAGACAGTCTGCATCGGCCTTCGCCTGAGCAGCCTTGGCGGCCTTCAGAATTGCGGCGCTGTCGGCGTCTGCCTTGGCCTTTGCATTCTTGGAATAAGCATCCACCGCTGCAGTGTAGGCAGCTTCCTTCGCGGCGATCTGAGCCTGGTAGGCCTTGACGGCGGCGATATAATCGCTGTTGGCATCTGCAAAGACGGGTACAGCGAAGGCGGATACCATGCACAGGGAAATCAGGATAGCAAGCAGTTTCTTCATTGTCAGGACCTCCTCAAAAATGTAGCGTCAGAACTTGCATGGCCGGAACTGTTCCGGTTTTGTCTGTATCTTCATTATAGCAAAACAGGGTACACAATGCAACAGAAATCGACTCGTCAAGTCCATGAATCTGGCGGCCTGTTTTTGTGCAAAATGTATATTTGTCTCTTGTAAATAGACAAAACGCGCATTGACGGCAGCTGACCGCGCGGCGGCGGGGGGGGGAGACGGTCCGCTTCATTCTATGCGCGGACTTACCAAAATGCAACGCTGCCGCCCAAACCGGCGCAAGATTTGCACATTTTGCTTCAGAAATGAAAAATTCTCCGTATTGCACGATTTTTTCAAGATTTTTTTGGCAATACTCTTGACATTCCGGCCGGGATGCTGTAATATAATCATTGCGTGAGATGCGGGGTGTAGTGCGGCCATCTGGCCGGACGATCCGCAAAAAGCGCGTGAATAAGTGAAGAAAGGAGAAAAGAAATGCCTACTTTTAACCAGCTCGTGCGCAAAGGCCGTGAGGTTCTGGTCAAAAAGAGCACCGCGCCTGCCCTTCTGAAGAGCTACAACTCCCAGAAAAAGGAGTACACCAACCTCAACAGCCCGCAGAAGCGTGGTGTCTGCACTGCCGTGCGTACCATGACCCCCAAGAAGCCTAACTCTGCTCTGCGTAAAGTTGCCCGTGTCCGCCTCACGAATGGTATCGAGGTCACCTCTTACATTCCCGGTATCGGCCATAATCTGCAGGAGCACAGCGTTGTTCTGATCCGCGGCGGTCGTGTCAAGGATCTGCCTGGTGTCCGTTACCACATCATCCGTGGTACTCTGGATACCCAGGGTGTTGCGAACCGTAATCAGGCCCGCAGCAAATACGGTGCTAAGCGCCCCAAGGCCGGTGCCAAGAAGTAAGGAAACATCTTTTCGCCATGAAATAGGCCAACGCCTTTTTTGTGGCACAACGGGAGTTTCTTAACTTTCGAGTACCGATGATATCATTTATGTGAAGGAGGGAAGAAAGATGCCCAGAAGAGGTAATGTCGCGAAACGCGAAGTTCTGGCCGATCCTATTTACAATTCCAAGGTTGTCACCCGCCTGGTCAACTACATCATGCTGGATGGCAAGAAAGGTGTTGCGCAGGAGATCGTTTACGATGCATTCGACATCGTGAAGGAAAAGACCGGCAACGACCCGCTCGAGATGTTCGAGAAGGCAATGGAGAACATCATGCCTAACCTCGAGTGCAAGACCCGCCGTGTCGGCGGCGCTAACTATCAGGTTCCTCTGGAAGTTAGCCCTGCCCGCCGCGAGACCCTCGGCCTGCGCTGGCTGACCGCTTACAGCCGCGCCCGTGGCGAGAAGACCATGTCTGCTCGTCTGGCTGCTGAGATCATCGACGCCACCAACGGTGTCGGCGGCTCTGTCAAGAAGCGCGAGGATACGCACAAGATGGCCGAGGCCAACAAGGCTTTTGCCCACTATCGTTATTGATTCGCTGTCGAGGAGGTATAAGCCATGGCTACGCCGAGAGATGTATCTCTGCAAATGACCCGTAACATCGGTATCATGGCCCACATCGACGCAGGTAAGACCACCACCACCGAGCGCATCCTGTACTACACCGGTATCAACCATAAGATCGGTGAGGTTCATGACGGCGCTGCTACGATGGACTGGATGGAACAGGAGCAGGAGCGTGGTATCACCATCACTTCCGCTGCTACCACCTGCTATTGGAGCCATACCGAGACCCAGCACGATCCGGCTCTCTTCAAGAAGAACCGCCATCGTATCAACATCATCGACACCCCGGGTCACGTTGACTTCACTGTTGAGGTTCAGCGTTCTCTGCGTGTTCTGGACGGTTCCGTTACCGTTCTGGCCGCTAAGGGCGGTGTTGAGCCGCAGTCTGAGACCGTTTGGCGTCAGGCTGACGAGTACAAGGTTCCCCGCATGGTGTACGTCAACAAGATGGACACCATGGGTGCCGATTTCTACCGCTGCGTTCAGATGCTCCATGATCGTCTGCACGCCAACGGTGTGCCCATCCAGCTGCCCGTCGGTCAGGAGGATACCTTCAAGGGTATTATCGACCTGATCGATATGCAGGCTGACATCTACTATGATGACATGGGCAATGACGTCCGCGTTGAGCCTATCCCCGAGGATATGCAGGAGAAGGCTCAGGAGTACCATGACAAGCTGATCGAGGCTGTTGCCGAGACCGACGAAGAGCTCATGATGAAGTACCTGGACGGCGAAGAGCTGACCAAGGAAGAAATCAAGGCGGCTCTGCGTAAGGCTACCATCTCTAACGAGATCGTTCCCGTTGTCTGCGGCTCCTCCTACAAGAACCGCGGCGTTCAGAAGCTGCTGGATGCCATTGTTGACTACATGCCGGCTCCTACCGACGTTGCAGCCATCAAGGGCACCAACCCCGAGACCGGCGAGGAGGAGGATCGTATCTCCTCCGACGACCAGCCGTTCGCAGCTCTGGCCTTCAAGATCATGACTGACCCGTATGTCGGTAAGCTCTGCTTCTTCCGTGTGTACTCCGGTACGCTGGACGCAGGCACCACCGTCTACAACTCTGTCAAGGATAACAACGAGCGTATCGGCCGTATCCTGCAGATGCACGCCAACAACCGTAAGGACATCGACACCGTTTACGCGGGCGATATTGCGGCTGCTGTCGGTCTGAAGAATACCACCACCGGTGACACGCTGTGCGACGAGAAGCACCCCATCATTCTGGAGTCCATGAACTTCCCGGAGCCCGTTATCCGCGTTGCCATCGAGCCCAAGACCAAGGCCGGCTCTGAGAAGATGGGCATTGCGCTGGCAAAGCTCGCTGAAGAAGACCCGACCTTCCGCACCTGGACCGATGAGGAGACCGGTCAGACGATCATCGCCGGCATGGGCGAGCTCCATCTGGAGATCATCGTTGACCGTCTGCTCCGCGAGTTCAAGGTCGAGGCCAACGTTGGCGCTCCCCAGGTTGCTTACCGCGAGACCATTCGCAAGGAAGCCAACCAGGAGACCAAGTACGCCCGCCAGTCCGGCGGTAAGGGCCAGTATGGTCACGTTAAGATCAAGATCGAGCCCAACCCGGGTAAGGGTTATGAGTTTGTCAACGGTATTGTTGGCGGCGCTATCCCGAAGGAATACATCCCCGCTGTTGACAACGGTATCCAGGGCGCGATGAAGTCCGGCATTCTGGCTGGCTATCCCGTCGTGGATGTCAAGGTCACTCTGTGGGACGGCTCCTATCATGAAGTTGACTCCTCTGAAATGGCGTTCTCCATCGCCGGCTCCATGGCATTCAAGGATGCTATGAAGAAGGCTGACCCCGTCATTATGGAGCCCATCATGAAGGTTGACGTTGTTGTTCCTGACGAGTATATGGGCAACGTCATTGGCGACTTGAACAGCCGCCGCGGCGCGATCCAGAACCAGGAATCCACCGATGGCACTGCCCGTGTCACCGCTATGGTTCCTCTGTCCGAGATGTTCGGTTACGCTACTGACCTGCGTTCCAAGACCCAGGGCCGTGGCCAGTACTCCATGGAGCCGGCTGATTACCAGCAGGTTCCCAAGAGTGTTGCAGATAAGATCATGACCGAGCGCAATAAGGGCTGATTCTGCACAAATTCGCGCAAAATACTTGATTTTTCTTGAAAAATCTAGTATGATAGCCTTACAACAGGCTATTTTATCTGTTTGAATTAAAGGAGGATACTTCCAATGGCTGAAAAGGAAAAATTTGACCGCTCTTTGGAGCATGTCAACATCGGTACCATCGGTCACGTTGACCACGGCAAGACCACTCTGACTGCTGCTATCACCAAGGTTCTGGCTCTGAAGGGCGACGCCGATTTCATGGATTACTCCAGCATCGATAAGGCTCCTGAAGAGAAGGCTCGTGGTATCACGATCAACACCGCTCACGTTGAGTACCACACCGAGA
>OIWK01003403.1_pt1 | contig 11123 bp, 10 predicted proteins | sample 1587401 | NCBI WGS metagenome assembly OIWK01 (sample SAMEA3888911, study PRJEB22519) | human gut metagenome | biome: human gut; feature: human-associated habitat; material: faeces | place: Denmark | collected 2009
AACCCACGTATCCAGCTTGGAAGGCTGGTGTTCTACCATTGAACTACACCCGCGTCTTAAAGACAAGTAATATGATATCACATCTCAGAAAAAATGCAAGCCTTTTTTTTATTTTTTGATCACTTTTATTACTTTTTGTCCACTTTATTTTCTGACCTCTATTTTATCTATTTCGGTTCTTTTCCTTCCATTTCCACATATATTTTATCAATCACCTGTTTTCTATCCGATCGGAGTTCCTTTTATGTTTTCCAGATTAAAATCAAAAAATATTATACGGATCTGTTTTCTTTTCCTCGCGGCTTTCTTTGTGGGAACCGGCACTGCATTTCTGCATGATCATTTCTTTTCAGCCGCTGTTCCCACCTCTTCTGAAGGCAACTGGGGGCTCAGCTTCCAAACTGATGGGGATCCCCCTGTCGGCAATGCCACATTTGACGAGTTGAAAAAATTTGATGCCTTTTACGCACAGGACACCGGCGAAAAGGTAATCTACCTTACTTTCGATGCCGGTTATGAAAATGGAAATACACCGGCTATTCTGGAAGCTCTTACGAAACATCAGGCTCCGGCAACGTTCTTCGTCGTCGGCACACTTCTGGAAAGCAATCCAGAACTTATCAAACAGATCCTCGCTGCCGGTAACACCATCGGCAACCATACCTGGCATCACAAAGACATGTCACAGATTTCTACAATGGAATCCTTTTCTGAAGAAATCCAGACAGTTGAAAAACTGTATCGGCAGATCACCGGACAGGAAATTTCCAGATTTTATCGTCCACCACAAGGCAAATACAGCGAAGCCAACCTGAAAATGGCACAGGATCTTGGCTATCATACCTTCTTCTGGAGTCTCGCCTACGTCGACTGGTATCAGGATAGCCAGCCATCCCACGAAGAGGCTTTTGAAAAGCTGCTTGGGCGGATCCATCCCGGTGCCATCGTTTTACTCCACAGTACGTCCTCTACAAACGCTGAAATCTTAGATGAACTTCTCACCAAATGGGAAGAAATGGGTTATCATTTTGCTTCTCTTGATGACCTTATAAAAGCTACTGCATCTTAGGAATTTTTCTCTGTCACTTTATCGGAGGATTCTCTAATCGATCAGTCCATATTTCTTCATCGCATAAGCAATTCCATCTTCTTCAACGGTCTTTGTAATAAATTCTGTATAAGGTTCCAGCACCTGGTCATGCGCGCCCATCGCAATCGCATGCCCGGCATGCTGGAACATTGCCAGATCATTGCTGCTGTCTCCAAATACATATGACTGATCTCTCGTCATTCCAAAATGCTCCAGTACCCAGTCAATCGCAGTTCCTTTTGTATAGCCCTTGAGGATACATTCAAACGTATTACTTCCACGGTCGATTACTTCCATATCATCTTTGATAAATTCAAAAAATGCTTTTACATCACTTTTTTCATCCGTATAAATAAAGATTTTATCATATGGACATCTTCTCTGCTCCATATAACGCTCGATTCCAAGTCCACGGTTGTTCATGTATTTTTTTGTATTTTCCAATCTGTCAAATCTTGAAACTCTTGAAGTGAAATACACATCTTCTGCTCCCTCAAAAATCCCATCAATCTGACATTTTGTCATATAATCAGCGATCTCATCGCCCCTCTCCGGATCCAGATGCTTTTCAAAAATAATTTCTTCATCAAATGTAAAATAAATCCCACATCCACACAAATATCCATCAAATGGAAGTTTTTTCAGTTCCACCGGAACACTGCAGTATGTTCTTCCTGTATTGATAAATAAAAAATGTCCTGCGTCGTGTGCCCTTTTAAGTGCATCTACCGTACTTGCGGGAATCTCTTTTGTAATCTCACTGAGTACGGTCCCATCAATATCAAAAAATAATGCTGCTCTATTCATTCTACCTTTTCCTCCCGGTTATACTCCAATTACACGATACTCATTATACTCATATCTCACCATTATGCGCAACCCTTTTTCATTTTCTGCAAAATATCTGTGATAAATACCATTTTGACTTCTCCATATAAAAGTAATATAATAGATGTTGTACAATTTGAAAAAGGGGTAATAATAATGAATAAAAGAATCGATAAGAAAAAACAGAAAAGAACACTTGAATCAGCAGTAACTGCTACAGCTACATCATCAGCACCGGCTACAGCAACTCCTGTTGTAGAGATAAAAGAAGTTGTAAAAGAAGTCAAAGTACCAGTAGAAGTTCCTGCCAAAAATCCTGCATTTTATGTTCAGTACCAGAGTGCAGAATATACTGTAGCCGCTATCACAGAACGTGTGATCGCTGACTGCAATGCAAAGGGACACGCTGTAGAAAATCCGGAAGCTCTCTCCATTTATCTGAAACCAGAAGATAAAAAAGCATATTACACCCTTGGAGGGTTCAATGGATATATTGAATTATAAAGGAGTATTTTATGGCGCTTAACTTTCAACAGCTTGGAATGCTTGCAAAACTGAAATCCGCATTTTCCACTTTTCAACAGGAGCATCCTAAATTTATGCCTTTTATTCATGCAGTAAAAGGAGATGCATGCCGCAAAGACAGCATCATCGAAATCTCCGTCAAATCTCCGGAAGGACGGAATTATACCACTAATTTCCGTGTTACCGAAAAGGATTTGGAACTTATCCAGATGCTGAAAGATATGCAGGAAAACCAATAAAGTAAAAAAAGCAGGTAAGAAAGGATAAAATTTCTTACCTGCTCTTTTTCTATCTTACTTTAGCATTTCTTTGCTAATACAAAGGAATGGCCTTCCATTTTTATTGCCTGAAGGCTGACTTTTTTACCGGTATATAAATCCATATACTCTCCCTCTTCTTCGATCCAGGCTGTCCGGTCCTCTTCTGCGAAATTAAAAAGTGCTGTCATCTGCTCACCCTCCAGTTCCCGCACAACTCCAAGGATTCCATTTTCCCAGGTATCAAGCGTCCAGACATTTGCCGATGCGTCAAATACTTTTTCCTTACTTCGGATGGATCTAAGTTTTCCAATTCCATCAAACAGTTCTTTTTGTACCGTTCCGTTTCTCTTTCGTCCGTCTGCCAGCTTCCAGTCAAATTTTCCTCTGTGGATATACCTGGAATCAACCCGTTTTTCCGGATCATTTTTATAAGTATAATCATTTACCTGACCAATCTCATCTCCACTGTAAAGCATTGGAATTCCGGATTGCACCATCATATATGCATGCAGCATCAGATCAAATCTGACTGCTCTTTTTTTCTTTTCTTCATTTTGTTCAAATCCGGCACTTTCAATTCCACACATGGAAGCTGTCGTTGCACAGAATCTGGCATCTCCTGTTATCGGATCTTCATTATAAAGTTCCCCGCGGCTCACACTTTCTGCGATTTTTCCTGTGAAAAAGTCATTCAGATATCTTTTGTGTGGGACTTCCTGCATTCCCCAACCGGCAAGTGTCTGGAAATCCAATCCCCATCCAATATCATCATGACATCTGAGGTAATTTAAGAAAGTATACTCTTTCGGAAGGTTGTTCATAATATCAAGCTGCATCCGTAAAAGTCTGGTATCTCTCGTCGCAACCGTATTCCATGTAGTAGCCATCATGGTTACATTATAAAGCATATGACATTCCGGCTTTTCTATGGTACCAAAATAAGGAACTACTTTTTCCGGTTCCATCACGACTTCCCCTAATAATACAACCGACGGACACACAATCTCCCCGATCATACGCATCATCCTGACTATCGTGTGTACCTGTGGAAGATTTCTGCAGCTTGTCCCCATTTCCTTCCAGATATAAGGAACTGCATCGATCCGCAGAATGTCAATCCCCTGATTGACCAGGAAAAGGAAATTATACATCATTTCGTTAAACACCCTCGGATTCTTATAATTCAGATCCCACTGGTAAGGATAAAAGGTAGTCAACACGTAGTGTCCGATTTCAGGAAGCCAGGTGAAATTCCCCGGTGCAGTTTCCGGAAATACCTGTGGCACTGTTTTCTCATATTCTCTGACATAGTTTTCATTGTCACAGAAAAAATACCGGCTCATATATTCGCCTTCACCCATTCTTGCCTTCTGTGCCCATTCATGATCTTCGGAAGTATGGTTCATTACAAAATCCATACACAGATTCATGTCTTTTTCATGGCAGGCTTCAGCCAGATCTGCAAGGTCTTCTATGGTTCCAAGTTCCGGCTTTACTTTTCTGAAATCCGCAACCGCATAGCCTCCATCGGATCTTCCCTTTGGCGAATCGAGAAACGGCATCAGATGAACACAGTTTACACCACATTCTTCCAGATACTTAAGCTTTCCTTTGACTCCTCTTAAATTTCCGGCGAAATTATCAATATACAGCATCATTCCCAGCATGTTTTTTTTACGATACCACGCCTGATCCTTTTCCTTCTCCAGATCTCTCTTTCGAAGTTTCGCATTTCTTGCATGATAGTAATTCTGCATCTGTTCACAGAGCTCTGCAAACATTGCTTCATTATCATATAATTCCATATAGAGCCAGCGAAGCTCATCCATATGCTTCGCCAGTCTCTTTTCAAAAATATCATTTGTTTTTCTCATTTTTATTCGACCATTTCCAGATAAATCTGATATGCTTTGTACTCACCAAATTCAAGCGGCATCGGAATTCCAACTTCCATCAGCGCCTCTGCCGGATAAATTTTTCCGGTATTTGAATCTTTATAGAATTGTCCGACACACAGACCTTTCATTTTTACATAATTTACTGTCATGTTTCCATGGATTTCAAGCATAACTACATTTACAAGTACTTCTTTCCCATCTTCTGATACAAATTCCCATGCGCCGATTTCTTCTGCGAATGGATTACTCAGTCGATAGTAAAGTCCATTTTGTACAAGCTGTGCATATTTTTTGTATTCTACTATCTGTTCCCTGATCTCTCTGCGCTCTTCATCTGTCATTTTCGCCGGATCCAGTTCATAGCCGAAGGTTCCTGCCATGGCACAGACACCTCTTGTATGGAGTGATGTCTTTCTTCCTGTCTGATGATTCGGAACTGCAGATACGTGAGATCCAACTGCAGATACCGGATACCCAAAGGATGTTCCGTATTGGATCCTTACACGATCCACTGCATCGGTATTGTCACTGCACCAGATCTGTGGTGTATAATACAGCATTCCCGCATCAAAACGACCTCCACCACCACTGCAGCCTTCGATCAGAAGGTCTGGATAGCGGCTTATAATACGCTCCAGGAAATCATAAAGTCCAAGCATGTAGTCATACTGCACACTGCCCTGTTCTTCTGCTGTCATAGAATATACTTCTGCCATACTTCGGTTCATATCCCATTTTACATATTCGATATTTCCCTGATCGAGCACCTGACACATCTGCTCATAAACAGCATCCACAACTTCTTTTCTCGAAAAATCAAGGAGTAGCTGGTTTCTTCCTTTTACCGGTTTTCTTCCCGGAATCTGAATTGCCCAGTCCGGATGTTCACGGTAAAGATCACTGTCTTCATTTACCATCTCCGGCTCAAACCAGAGCCCGAATTTAACACCTAACGCATTGATCCTGCTGATCAGGTCACCAAGACTTCCCTGCAGCTTTTCTTCATTAACCTTCCAGTCGCCAAGTCCACTGTTGTCATCATTTCGACTTCCAAACCATCCATCATCCAGTACAACCATATCGATTCCCAGATCCTTTGCCTGCTCGGCAAGATGATAGATATCTTCTCCCGTAAAATCAAAATAGCATGCTTCCCAACTGTTAATCAGTACCGGTCTTACTTTTTCTTTATATTTTCCGCGACACAGATTTTTACGGATACATCTCTGCAGATTCTGGGAAAGCTTTTCAAGTCCCTGATTGCTGCAAGTTAAAATAACTTCAGGGATCACAAATTCCTCTCCTTTTTTCAGTGGATAAGAAAACTGTTCTTCCTGCAGTCCCATCTGCATTCTTGTCTGCCCGAACTGATCCTTTTCTACTTCTGCTTTAAATCCTCCGCTGTATACAAAAGACATTCCATAACAGGTACCGGCATCTTCTGTCGTTTCTTTTTCCGCCAGTATCATCATCGGATTGTACTGATGGCTGGATGTTCCTCTGCGGCTTCCAATTACAAAAGCTCCATGTCCTACCGATGTTCTTTGCATATTTCTTTCCATCGCATGGCGGCCGTAAAATGAAATCACATCAAACTCACCGTGAAGGAAATCAATACAGGCTGCCTGTGCTTTTGTCAGTCTGATTTTATCTTCTTCTGTATTGATCACTTTTGCACTTCTTGTGATCACATCATACTCCGGAAGAACTCCATAAAGTAATTCTACCTGTAATCCTGTCACCTGATCTTTCATATAAATGATCAGAGTCTGGGCTTCCTCTTCGGCAGCATAAACTGCCGGAAGTCCCTTCAAATTGTATTTTCCATCACAAATCTCATATCCCTGATATCTAAGATCGCATCCAAAAGAACCATCTGCATTTACAAGATCAAGCACCGGACTCCTGAAATCTCCTGTCAGGCGGCATGGAAATTCCTGCGGCAGCACATCAAGGGAATATGTTCTGTCATTTCCTGTATCCTGCGGATTTCCTGAGAAGCCACGGTCTGCATAGGTCAGAAGATAGTCCATAACTCCATCTGTCTTTCTTCCATAATATAAATGCAGTAAAAATCCATATGCATCAATTTGCATCTGATACGTTGTATTTTGGGTATGTAATGTAAATGTTTTTGCTTTCTCGTTGTATATGATTCCCATATTCTTCTCCTTAAGCTTCTGTCAAATTTATTTTACTGCGCCATTTACAACACCGTTCAGAATCTGTTTCTGACAGATCAGATAGAAAATCAAAATCGGAAGCAGTGCCAGTAAATAGGATGCAAATGCAAGATTATAATTGGTTCCAAATTGTGTCTGGAATGTCATCTGTGCAAGTGGCAGTGTGTTCACATCACTACCTGCCAGAATTACAAGTGGTGTCATAACATCATTCCATGTACCAAGTGCTGTAAGTACCGCTACTGTTGCATGCATCGGTTTCATGATTGGGAAAATAACGCTCCAGTAAGTTTTCCAGGTTGTTGCCCCGTCTACATGTGCAGCCTCTTCCAGTGCCAGCGGAATATTTTTCAGATAACCGGAGTATAAGAGCACATTCATCGGCATATAAAATACAAGATAACACAAAATAACACCGAAAATATTGTCAATTCTCATCTGTGCTGTCTGCTTCACAAGTGGCATCATCAAAATTGCAAATGGAACAAACATACCGCTTACAATATAAAGATAGGCTACTTTGTAAAATTTACTGGTACTTTTACTTCTTCCGATCACATAACCGATCATAGAATGAATCAGAATGGAAAGAACTACCGTTACAATCGTTATCAGCACACTGTTGCCCAGTGAATGCCAGAAATCTGTTACACGCATTGCTTCTGCAAAGTTAGAAAAGCTCCAGCTTTTTGGCAGTGATAAGATTCCGGAAATACTGTTTGTCATTTCCGACGGTTTCTTAAATGCAATCACAACTGTAAGATAAAGAGGAAAAATAACGGTTACAAGACCCAGAATCAATAAAATTGTGATTGGCCAGTTTACTCTTTCTTTCACCTTTACTTTCATTATAACTGTTCCTCCTTATTTCCCAAAAAGTTCATCTGTAATACAGAGATCACAACGATCACTACAAAGAACACAACTGCATTGGCACTCTGGAACCCAAACTGTCCTCCGGCCATACCATTGTTATAAATCAAAAATGAAATTGATTCTGTACTCTGCGCCGGACCTCCTTTGGTAAGAGCCATGATCTGATCAAATACCATCAGAAAATTCTTCATGCAAAGTACCATATTGATGGTAAAGAATGGAAGGATCAGTGGAAATGTCAGATTCTTGAATTTTTTCCATCCGGTCGCTCCATCAAGAGAACCTGCTTCGTATACATCCTCCGGTACCGTCTGAAGTCCGGAAATATAAATAATCGTATTCATTGCAACAGACTGCCATGCACATACAATTACGATCGCAACCCATGCCCATTTTGAGCTTGCCAGGATACTGTCACCTTTTCCGCCCATCATTTTTACAACTGCCGGAAGAATATAAGTGAAAAAGTAATTGAAAATATAGCCCACTACAAGTGCTCCTAAAATATTTGGAACGAAATACATTCCTCTGAGTGCACTTTTAAATTTAATTTTACTGTTTAATCCAAGAGCTAAAACAAGACTTAACACATTTACAACTATTGTTGCAACAATTGCAAGCTTGAATGTAAACAGGTAGGATTTCCCAACTCTTGCATCAGTAAATAAGTCTGTATAATTTCGAATACCTACCCAGTCAAACTCGCCATATCCTCGAAAATTTGTAAAACTATAAATAACACCTTTAATAAGTGGCAGCGTATTAAAGCAGAAAAACAACGCAAGTATCGGTATCGTAATCAGTAAAAATGTCCGCTCTCTGCCATTCATCCTTTTCAATTTATTCATGATCTGTATCCCTCCTACTTGCCTGCTTCATAATCTTCCATCATACGAATGATATCCCTGTTATATCTGATCCAGTCTTTGTCAAATTTTTTCAGGAATGCGTCAACATCCTGGTTTATGAGAAATGTCTGGATTTGTGCATCGACTGCCATTTCTGACGGATAATAGTGATCCTGGTAATCCGCCATACGGTTATCCTGAATATATGGTTTCATATCTTCCAGTTCCGGAGCTAATGCAAAATCTTCGTCTTTACAAGGCACCGCATTCTGTGCATCTAAGTATGACTGGATACTATCATGATCCATCAGGAAATCAAGTACTTCATATGCCGCTTCTTTATTTTTACATGCATCCATCACGCAGAACTGAAGGTCTACTCCTGAATTTAATACATTGTCCTCTTCAGAATCATTAGCCGGCATAACAAAGGATCCGATATTCATATCCGGATTTACAGATTTGATCTGCGGAATTGCATAGCTTCCGATTGTATACATCGCTGATTCACCATTTGCAAATGCAGTACATGCATCGTTGTATCCGTATCCAAACGGTCCATCTTCACCATAATTTAACAATTCAAGCATTTTTTCTGCCACGTGCGGATATTCTTTGGAGAAGGTTGTTTCTCCCTTATTCACCTGCTGACAAACATCGGATGGTGCAAGTCCGACTGCAAGTGCATTCCAAGGTGCAAGGCAGGTCCAGGTATCTTTATATCCAAAATAAAGTGGCTGGATTCCTTCATTCTGAATCTCCTCGCAAAGAGAAATAAATTCATCCCAGGTCTGCGGAATCTCCCATCCATGTTCCGCAAACATATCTTTGTTATAGAGCACTCCTGCCGCATTTGCCACATACGGAAGCCCATATGTTCCTTCTGTCGGAACAAACTCCAATCCTTCAATAATATCCAGATAAGCAGGTTTCACCTCACTAAGTCCTTCATAATCTGAAAGGTCAGCCAGTATTCCTGAATCAACAAAATACGAATAATTGATATCTCCTCCGATTCCGATAATATCCGGATAATCTTCTCTGATAAAACGTGTTTTCAAAATTGTTGTCGCATCATTTGGGGAAGATATTTTTAAATGGATATCATCATGTGTCTCATTAAATTCTTTTTCGAGCTGTTCAAATATATCTACCGCCTCCGGTTTATATTGAACAAGTTCAATTTCCACTTTTCCGCTTTTTGAATTTTGCTGACATCCCTGTAATACTGCTGATGCCATCAGAATACAGGACATTCCCAAAACAATTGCTGCTCTTTTCCTTCTCATTTTTTCTCCTTCCTCACAGGTATATTCGTTTTTAGTTACCGCTCGATATATCAAGTACTTTCTTTATAGTTGTATTATAACATACCATTATGCGACTAAAAATATCATTGTATTTGAATTTTTATTCCAAAATGCTATTATTTTCTTCTTTTTTGCTAAAGGTATAGCATTTTGGTATATTTTAGTTGCAATCTATTTATTAAATCAGTAGAATAAATATATATATCAACTGACTTAACATCTGCTAAACATCATTTTTTCACGGCAGAGCACCTATGAGAAAGGAATTATTATGAAAGAACTTATGTTTTCAGTATTTCCAAGCGAGAATTTTGTCGATCTTGGATTGTATCAGTTTGGTTACGAACAATGTGAACCGGCGCATAGTTTTGGTCCTGCCGTCCGTAATCATTTTCTTTTTCACTACATTATCTCCGGCACCGGAATTTTAATGGCAAATGATTCTCACGGTGTAACACAGACCTATCACGTAAAAAGTGGCCAGGGCTTCATGATTTTCCCCGGTCAGATCAATACTTATATCTCTGATGAAAAACTCCCATGGGAATATACATGGATTGAATTTGACGGACTACGTGCAAAGGAAACCATTGAACTTTCCGGACTTAGTTTGGATAATCCGATTTATAAAGCTACTTCTAAGGATCTGCGTGAAATACTGAAAGAAGAACTTCTCTATATTGCAAGTCACGGAGACGCTACACCATTTCACCTGATCGGGCATCTCTATCTTGCAATTGATGCTCTTATTCGTTCTACTTCCATCATGCAGACATCGAAAATCAGCCGTCTTCAGGATTTTTATATCCATGAAGCCCTATCTTATATAGAGCAGAATTTCCAAAACGATATTTCTGTCGAAAACATCGCTGCTGTATGCGGATTAAACCGCAGTTATTTCGGAAAAATTTTCAAAGACGGAATTGGAAAATCTCCTCAGGAATTTTTGTTGAATTATAGAATGATTAAAGCTGCTGAATTATTAAAACTGACAAAGCTTTCCATTAAAGATGTAGGTAATGCAGTCGGTTATCCCAACCAATTACATTTTTCCAGAGCATTTAAAAATATTTATGGAATATCGCCAAGAGACTGGCGTAATCAGAACAGACTTAAACAATAATAGAAAAAGAATGCTGCAGTTCAGACTGTGCATTCTATTTTTATTATTTAATATGTAATAATAAAGAATGTGCCTAGGCTCGTAGTGCCTTTTATTTAACAGGAAGTTCCTACGGATTTTGCTATGCAATAAAAAAACTGCAAACCCTTACGGTCTACAGCTCCCTTACTTTTTCCATGTAC
>OIWK01003410.1_pt1 | contig 11115 bp, 9 predicted proteins | sample 1587401 | NCBI WGS metagenome assembly OIWK01 (sample SAMEA3888911, study PRJEB22519) | human gut metagenome | biome: human gut; feature: human-associated habitat; material: faeces | place: Denmark | collected 2009
GATCCGGCCGCTAATCTATATGCGGGAAGCCGAGGTCATCGGCTTCGTGAACAAATATCAGGTTCCCGTGGTCAAAAGTCCCTGTCCCGCAGACGGACATACCAAGCGGGAATACATCAAAGAATTATTACAACAGATTCATCGGGAAAATCCCGGTGTCAGGGATCGTATTTTCACCGCGATCCAACGAGGAAATATGGAAGGTTGGTCAGATTACTTTGGCAGTCATTAACGAAGAAAATTATCACGATGAACAGAATAAAAACAATATCTTAAAACTCCGCAAGGTTCTGGATACGCTCCCCAGCTTCTGCAGAGATTTTTTCCGTGGAATTGAGCCTTATACTTCCACCAGAACAAGACTGGCTTATGCCTATGATATTCGACTTTTCTTTGAATTTCTCCATGAGATAGTTTACTGACTCTGTTGGATCAAGGTTAACCTTTTCTCCAGCTCCCTTAGGTACCTTGTCAGATGCCTTAGCAATCTTTGTAGGTGATCCCTTAAGTCCAAGATCTGAATCGTCAACATCCTTAAGGTCAGCTCTGCCCCAGACAGTTACCTCTTTGTCAAATGCATCGAAGATTCCGCCCGGTGTCATGTAACGCGGCTCATTTAATTCAGAAAGAGCAGTTACCAGACAAGGCATTTTTGCTTTTAACTCATGATATCTGTCTTCGTACTGACGTTTTACAACAACAGAATCACCCTCTACTTTGATGTCTGCTGCGTAAGAGATAACCGGAAGTCCAAGATGCTCAGCGATCTGAGGACCAACCTGTGCAGTATCACCATCGATAGCCTGACGTCCTGTGATGATCAGGTCATAGTCTAAGTTACGAAGTGCACCAGCGATTGTGGTAGATGTTGCCCATGTATCAGCTCCACCTAATACGCGGTCTGTTACAAGAACTGCTTCATCAGCACCCATTGCTAATGCTTCACGAAGAACTGCATCAGCCTTTGGAAGTCCCATGGTAAGAACTGTAACTTTTGCTCCTGTCTCATCTTTGATTCTAAGTGCTGCTTCAAGACCAGCTTTATCATCTGGGTTCATGATAGCAAGCATTGCTGCTCTGTCAAGCGTTCCATCCGGGTTGAACTTAACGCCGCCCTTTGTATCAGGAACCTGTTTAATACATACTACGATATTCATGTATTTTTCACTCCTTATGTTTTATATGTTTAAATTTTACGCGGATTGATTCGAAATTACTTTAACAGTGCACCGGAGATTACCATACGCTGGACTTCGCTTGTACCCTCGTAGATCTCAGTGATCTTAGCATCACGCATCATACGCTCTACATCGTACTCTCTGATATATCCGTATCCACCGAATAACTGAACAACCTCAGTTGTAACAGCCATTGCAGTCTCTGCTGCGAATAATTTCGCTTTTGCAGCTTCTACAGAATATACTTTCTGAGTAGCTTTTGCCATTGCAGCTTTGTAAACTAAAAGCTGTGCAGCTTCGATTCTTGCAGCCATATCAGCAAGTTTGAACTGTGTATTCTGCTGCTGTGCGATTGAACGTCCAAACTGTTTTCTCTCTTTTGTATAAGCGATAGCTCTGTCTAATGCGCCCTCAGCGATACCAAGTGCCTGAGCAGCAATACCGATACGTCCACCATCAAGTGTGTGCATTGCGATCGGAAAACCTTTTCCTTCCGGTCCTAACAGATTCTCTTTCGGGATTCTGCAGTCTTCGAAGATCAGCTCATAAGTAGATGATCCACGGATACCCATCTTCTTCTCTTTTGTTCCGAAGGAGAATCCTGGAGCACCTTTTTCTACGATAAATGCGGAGAAGTTCTTTTTCTTTCTTCCTCTCTTGTCCTCTGTAATGCTTGTGATAGCGATTACAATATAAACATCTGCAACTTTACCATTGGTAATGAAGCATTTTGATCCGTTTAATACCCATTCGTCACCGTCTAAAACAGCTTTTGTCTGAGCACCCTGAGCATCTGTACCAGCACCTGGTTCTGTCAATGCGAAAGCACCAAGTTTCTCGCCTGTAGCAAGTGGTCTGACATATTTCTGTTTCTGTTCTTCTGTACCGTAAGTCATAATTGGATCGATGCAGAGAGAAGTATGTGCGGAAACAACAACACCTGTTGTAGCGCAAACTTTTGATAACTCTTCTACACACATAACATATGTTAATGGATCACATCCCTGTCCGCCGTACTCCTTTGGTACCGGGATTCCCATGAATCCATATTTTGCCATTTTCTTAACTGTCTCTGCTGGGAACTGTTCTGTCTCATCAGTTTCCTGTGCAAGAGGTTTTACTTCGTTTTCAGCGAATTCTCTGAACAGAGAACGCGCCATTTCATGTTTCTTGTCTAAAGTGAAATCCATGATTTCAAATCCTCCTAAACCTTAATATCTGTTAATTACTGAGCGTCAACTGGTGTTTTTGTGCGGTCAGCATTGTATACATAGAATCCTTTTCCGCTCTTAGCACCAAGGTTACCACCACGAACCATTTTGCGGATCAATGGGCATGCACGGTATTTGCTGTCGCCAGTCTCTTTGTAAAGAACATCCATAATAGCAAGGCAGATATCAAGACCGATGAAATCTCCTAACTCTAATGGTCCCATTGGATGGTTTGCACCAAGTTTCATAGCTGCATCGATACCTGCGATATCAGATACACCTTCCATTTTGATGAATGCTGCTTCGTTGATCATTGGGATTAAAATACGGTTTACAACGAATCCTGCTGCTTCATTTACCTGTACAGGTGTTTTTCCGATCTCAACAGAGATTTTCTTGATAGCTTCAACAGTCTCATCCGGTGTATTTACACCAGCGATAACTTCGATTAATTTCATACGGTCTGCAGGGTTGAAGAAATGCATACCAACCATTGGACGTGTAAGACCATTTCCGATCTCTGTGATGGAAAGGCTTGATGTATTTGAAGCAAAGATACACTCTGGTTTTGCGATCTTATCTAATTCCTGGAATGTTGTTTTCTTTACTCCCATATCTTCGAATGCTGCTTCTACGATCAGATCGCAGTCTGCGCAAAGGTCTTCTTTTAATCCTGGAGTGATTTTAGCAAGGATAGCATCAACAGCTTCCTGTGTCATTTTTCCTTTTTCTACAAGTCTTGCATAACCTTTCTGGATTTTGGCTTTTCCGCCGTCAGCCCATTCCTGCTTAATATCGCAGAGAGCTACCTCATATCCTTCTACCTGAGCAAATGCTTTTGCAATACCCTGTCCCATGGTTCCTGCACCAATAACACCAACTTTCATGTTAGTACCTCCTGAATTCATTCTGAATTTTTAATATGTAATGGAAACGCCCGGAAAAGCAGTCACCCGCTTTCCGGACAGTTTTATCTGAATTAATTATCTCTCAACGATTGTAGAGCATCCCATTCCGCCACCGATACATAATGTAGCAAGACCTCTGTGGGAATCTCTCTTCTGCATCTCATGTAATAATGTTACAAGGATACGGCATCCGGAAGCTCCTACTGGATGTCCAAGTGCGATCGCACCACCATTAACGTTAACTTTGGACATATCGAAATGTAAATCTCTTGCAACTGCGATAGACTGAGCTGCAAAAGCTTCGTTTGCTTCGATCAGATCCATATCATCGATTGTAAGTCCTGTCTTAGCTAATACTTTCTTAGTAGAAGCAACAGGTCCAACACCCATGATCTCTGGCTCAACACCGCCAAGTGCTCCAGCTACCCATGTAGCCATTGGTGTAACACCAAGTTCTTTTGCTTTCTCTTCGCTCATTACAACGATTGCTGCTGCACCATCGTTAATACCGGAAGCGTTACCTGCTGTAACAAGTCCACCCTCTTTACCAGAGCAGCATTTTAATTTTGCTAAAGACTCTGCTGTTGTACCTGCACGAGGTCCTTCATCTGTCACGAAATCTACGATCTCTTTTTTCACTTTAACCGGAACCGGAACGATCTCATCTGCAAATTTGCCCTCAGCGATCGCTTTTTCACATTTCTGCTGGCTGTTTGCTGAGAACTCGTCTAATTCTTCTCTTGTGATTCCATATTTATCACATACGTTCTCTGCTGTGATCATCATATGATAATGATTAAATGCATCTGTCAATGCATCGTTAACCATTGTATCGATGATCGTTGCATTGTTCATACGATATCCGAAACGGGCTTTTGTCATAGCGTATGGTGCCATTGACATATTTTCCATACCACCTGCAACAACGATATCAGCTTCTCCTGCCATGATCATGGTAGCTGCATCATTGACACATTTCAAACCAGAACCACATACAACGTTGATCGTGATTGCTGGAACTTCGATTGGGAGTCCTGCTTTGATAGAAGCCTGACGTGCAACGTTCTGTCCCTGAGCTGCCTGGATTACACAACCCATTTTAACTTCGTCAACCATCTCTGGTTTAACACCTGCTCTTCTTAATGCCTCTTTGATAACGATTGCACCTAAGTCTGCTGCTGGAGTATTGCTTAATGCTCCACCCATTTTACCAATTGCTGTACGGCATGCGCCTGCTAAAACTACTTTTCTTGCCATTTTGAATTCTCCCTTCGGTTTTGTGGTACAAAACACCGCTCTTAATATGCAGTATATTTTGTTTCCTTCATAATAAATCTGCCGAAAAACGTTGTTATTTTTTTAACAATCTTTTAGTAAAAAAATAAATTTAAAATCTCTTCTTTTAAATTTAAATTTTCTTGTTCCTGATTTTCTACGTTTTTATGTATTCGGCTTTTTTATTGGCTTTTCAGTACTTTCTCATGCTATCATATTTTATTTTCAAATGCAATAGCTTTCTTTTTTTTTCACACTTTTTTCAGTATTTAAATTTGGTTTTTAACCATTTCACATACGGTTTTTCGTTAAAAAATTATCATGCACATCTACTCAATTCCACAAAAAAGAGACGTTTTTTGTATATTTCTCACAAAAACGTCTCTTTTTCCATTTGGTTTCAAAAATGATTTTTATGTAATTTGCGCAATTGACAGCCGTATTAGTAGAATATGTGGTGTCCGATGATCGTTCCTTCCAATCCGTCGATCACAGTTCTGAAATAGAGGCAGCTGTTTGTGATGTTCCCGTTAAGCACCTCCTGTGCCGCCTGCATACAGGTATTATTGACTCCCTGCTCGAGGCGGAGCGCATATCGTCCACTGGCTACCGGAGAAAACTGTCCGCTCTGATAAATCACACCGGATACGGTATTCGGGAAATAAGAGCTTCGCACACGGTTCATGACAACACTTCCGACTGCAAGCTTTCCCTCATATGGTTCACCGTCTGCCTCACACTGGATGATCGCTCCTAACAGGTAAAGATCACTGTCACTTGGGACATAAGAAAATTCGCCGTTGTTTTCAGCCTCCTGACGCTTGATCTCCGCCATTCTCGCAGCGTCTTCTTTTGCTTTCTGGATCTCTAACTGTTTTTCCAGTTCTTCCATCCGTGCGATCTGACTGTTGATATCATTGACTTTTCCCTGGGCGCTGCTCAATTCAGAATTGGTCTGGCTGATATTTGCCTGTGTTGAACTGATAAGGCTGTTTACAGAATTCTGTTTTACCTTCATGTCATCCTGCATGGCGAGCAGTTCCTGCTGCTCACTCTCGAGATCCTTCTTCTGTTCTTCAAGAGAAGCTTCCTCTGCCGCAATCTGTTCCTGCACCTGGATAAACTCCTCTAATTTCTGTCTGTCATACGAATTGATCTCCGAAATATACTCCGTCCGGTTCAGAAAATCAGAAAAGGATGATGCCGATAACAGCATCTCAAGCATCGGTGTATTTCCATTTTCATACATATAGCGGATACGTATCTTCATATCCTCATACTGGCTGGCTGACTGCTGCTTTGCAGCTTCCAGATTATCCTGCGTCTGATCGATCTCATCCTCAAGATCTGACAGTTCTTTTTTCTTATCATTGATCTGTGACTCAAGGGCATTCATGGACGAAACAATGTTGGTCATCTGTCCATTTAAATTGTTCAGGTCGCTCTCTAGCTGGCCTTTTTTTCCATTGATATCATCGACCGCATCCTGTGCATCTTTCTGCTGGTTTTTCAGATTGTTGATCTGATTTTTTGCATTGTCAATATCTTCCTGCGTGACATCTGCATAAGCTGTTGTCACGGTAAGACAGCACACTAATGCTGCCGCTGCAAATATTCTTTTTAAGGGGATTTTTTTCATAAGTACCTCATTCTGTCGAAATATTCCTGCATCTGCTCCTAAAAAATTTCTTTCAAGCACCATGATAGCAGATTGTATTTAACCTTTCAATATGCTATATTTGGTATGTATCAGCTTGTTTTTATTTTATCATATTTGCATCAGGAAAGGTATGGGGATATATGCAGTTTGTAAGATCACAGGATTTAAAGCCGGGAATGCGGCTGGCAAAACCCATTTACAATAAAATGGGGGTGTTATTGTATGAGCGCAACACAAAATTAACTCTTCAGAGTATAAACAGTATTGATAATTTCGGTCTGATTGGCATTTTTATTCTGGAACCGGCGGAGCCTGTTCCTCCTCTTTCCAAAGAAGACCTTGAATTTGAGCAGTTCCAGACTATCTATATGTTCAAATTGAAAGACTGCATGGACAAGCTTCTCGCACAGAAAAATATTCCGGCAATCACGGAACTCGTACAGAATATATACACACATTATGGTGCATTAGACCACAAACTTAATTTCACACAGAACCTCAGAAGTTCTGCCGATTTTGTATACAAGCATTCGATCAGTGTTGCGATCCTCTCTGCGATGATCGCAAATGAGATGCATATTGAGCCGGAAGACTCCCAGTCGCTGATCGCAGCTTCTTTATTATATGATTTTGGTTATCTCTCCGTTCCAAAGAGTATTTTAGATAAGAATGAAGATCTCTCTGCTTCCGACCGGGATCTCATCCAGTTAAAATCAGAACATGGGTATGAGATCATCCGTCCGCATTTTGCAGAACTCGGCTTAAATGACACAAGTCTTGAGATCATCCAGAACATTATATTTGAAGATCATGCAACGATCAGCCCAAGACTTCCAAAACCACCGGTTCAGCTTCTGATCGATATATTGAAGGCTGCGGACAAATTTGACCGCCTGACTGCCATGAACATTAACCATGCACCAATGTCAGAGCTGGCTGCCATGACATTTTTTTACAGCCACATCTCAGAATATAACCGTTCTGTGATTGCCGCTCTGGCGGACAGCATCCAGATTCTTCCTACAGGTGCATGTCTCGATTTTGCAAACGGAGAAAAAGGTCTGGTGCTTGCTGACAATCCGGCTGATTTTCTGCATCCTATGATCCTGAATTTCAAGGATAACCAGATTTATGATCTGAGCAATCCGGAAACCTCGGATCAGTTACAGATTGTAGATATTATGAAGACAATGGACAACCGTATCGCCATCGACAGCGATACGCTTAAGCAGTTTGTTGCAGATCCATATATTAAGGCGACCGCTGACCGCTTCCGTGCGCAAAAAGAAAAAATAAACCAGCGCAGGAATGCAGCATCTGCCGTTCTGCCCACAAAACAGCCAGTTATGGACAAACCTGTCCCGCCTGCGTCACCAGTTTCAGCCGTATCCATTGCTGCCAGAAATGAGGTGACACCTCCTGTAAAGAAACAGCGTCCGGCAAAGCGAAAAAAATTAATTTAATCTGCATAATAGAAAGAAAGCTGATACCTTCAGACGTTTCATCTTTTCCGTCTGAATGCATCAGCTTCTTTTTTACTGTGCACTTGTCAAATAACTCGATACACAATATAATGTCTGTCCATTATAGTCAACTCTTGACCATCCATAGTCTGTATTGATTCCGGTTCTCGTCACGGTCTCGCCATTTTTTAAAACCGCAACAACTGCTGCATCCGGGTTTGTGACACTCGGAAGTGTTCTTAAATTCACTTCGATCTTCGCTGTCACCACATCATTGCATGCAGTAAATTTTGTTTTCAATCCATCTCCTGAGCCTGAGCCGTCCGTTGTTGTTGTCTCTGCAGCCGTATTGGCTGCTGGTGCTGTATACCCAAGATCTGTCGTCAGATAGCTGGACACTGCATACAAAGTCTGTCCATTGTAGCTTACCCGCGACCATCCACTGCTGCTCACGCCGGTTCTTGTCGCTGTCTCACCATTCTGCAAGGTTGCCACAACTGTTGCATCAGAACCCTGACTTGGAATGTTTCTGAGATTTGTGGACTGTTTTGCTGTAACCGTCTCATTTACATCAGAGAAATTCATCAACGCCTCCGCATCTGCACCGACTGTTTCCGGTGTCACATCACTTTTCGCATCTGCGGTTCCTGCATAACCGAAATAGGCAATATCGACATCGACCGGCTTACTGATTCCGGCTACCGTTCCCTGATTGGTGTACTGCCACATTGCATGTGTTCCAGTGTAATCGGACTGTGCGGTCTGTGGATACGGTACAGATGGATATTGAGACACCCAGATTTTATAAGTTTTTTCAATTCTTGAAGTATCCCATTTTGCATCGCCAAGCATCTCATTTTTTGCCGCATAAAACATTGGCGTATAGCCTCGGTTATAGATTTCATTTAAAAATGCAATTGCCATGTCCGTTCTCTCCGACTGTGTCATAGCGTACTGTCTGCTGTCTGCATTTTCAAACCCTTCACAGTTAAATGCAACCGGATAGGTGATCTGATACTGGGAAATATAATCTGCCACCCAGTCCGCTTCCTGTACAGCTTCGTCTTCCGTCACTGCTGTTGAAAAGAAGTATACCCCTATTTTTATCCCGTTTGCCTGCGCTTCCTGCATGTTGTATTTTGCATTGGTATCCGCAACGATCTCGCCAGTCTTCTGCGTGCGATATCCGACACGTATCATGGCAAACTGTACCCCGGAAGCCGCCACCTGGCTCCAGTCGATGGTTCCCTGATATCTGGCCACATCTATACCAAACGTTGTCTCGCCGGACTCTGCCACATTTCCTGCCGATAACAGTGCCGTCACATCAACGCTCGCTCCCGTGTCAGTTCCCATATTGCCATTCTGTGGATCGTCTGCCTCCACTTCTTCAGTGCTCTCGGTTGTGGCAATATTCCCAATTACTTCGGTGGTCTGTGTTTCTGTCTCTGTTGTCTCACTCTGCTCTGTAGACATTAAGTCAGCACTTGTGTCTTTATTTTTTCCTAATAAAACCAATGCCACGATCACAATGACAAGCAAAACCGCCACAACGATAATTGGTAATATAAAGCGGGTATCCCGTGGTTCGTCATTCAATGATTCAAACTCAAGATCGTCATCAAATTTTTTCATGCTTTTTCTCTCCTTTGTTGTTCTATCGTTTAACAGATATTTGCGAAACTCATCATAATCTACTTCACATTGTGAAAAATTAACAAAATTTTCGAAAACACTCTTCCGCTACGTGTCGCTGGTAACGGTACTAAGAAGCCAGTCACGACTTACGCCGCACCTGCCTTCTAAGTGCCAATCGAACTTGTTCGATTTCTGCTCCCCAGTGTTTTCTCAGGCTTTTGTCATTTTTTCACAATTCGATTTAGGTTTTCATGAGTTTCGCAATTACCTATCTATCGTTTCAATCTATCTCCGAATTAAGTTTAACACATCTGTGCAAATGGAACTACCGTTACCTGTTTACCAAGAAAAGTATGAGAAATGAAAAAATTCCTCCCACAGGCGCAAGTACTGTAACTGCTTTTTTTGTCTGATCTTTCAATAATAATTCCATGACTCTGAATAAACTTACACCGATCAGACCACCAACGGTATTTAAGATCACATCATCAATATCTGCTGATCCCACTGCAAAAATGTATTGTAAGACCTCAACAACCGCGCTTATCAATGCAACACATACGGTATTGACGAAGATGGATTTTCTTCTTATCAGCAACGGAAGGTAAACTCCCATCGGAATAAAAATAGCAATATTGCCCAATAAATTACTCAGCGCAAAAGCACGCGAAACCATGTCATCACTGAATAAATAGGCACCAATGGAATGAAACGGTATCAAATTTACCGATTGAAAAGATCCTGCTGCTTTTTTTCTGAAAAGAAGAAAAAATAAGAGTATAAAATAAATAATCATAACTCCATAAAATAAAATCTGATACAAAGCATTTCTGCAGTTTGCAATGATATCCTGCTTCATAAATCCCCCTGTACTTCTTCTATTATTTTTGCAATTACTTATTTGTATGATTATAAAGTCTAGCACATAGATGTAAAATTTTCTACCGATTTTTTTCATAATTACGATTGGTCTTATTTCGTTTCTGTCTGCAAATCCCAAACCTGTTTTTCAGATATAGAATATAATGAGCGCAAGTGAGGAAAATACAAATTCATTTGTATTTGACGAACGGCAAAATGATTGAGTTATGAAATCACGAAATAATCTCAACTTTCACAGCCGATTCGGCACGAGATTCCATTTTGCTGAAAAATTCAATACATATGAATGTTCATGAGTACAATTTCCAACCTTGTATTTTCAACAGTAAAAATCATTTGTATGCATTGAAAAATACTAGACATTTTATTATCATAAAGTGAGAACATGACTGAACACAAACGATGAGAAAATCCAATGGTTCCCGGCGTTTGACGCAGCGCTACAGATTGAACTTGGAGAGGAAGCAAAGTATCTGGAGTTCCATAACGTAAATTGCAGATTTTGTGGTGCGGTTCATAACGTTGATTGGGCATGTATAAGAATACTCTCACAAGGCATTCGTAATGTAAATAAAAGAAAAACGGTATAAACCAATATTATTTTCTTTGTGAGCTATGAAGATGGGATTCTAACAATCATGGAAGCCTTTGCTGAACATGATTGTTGTTCAGAAGCCCATCGTAATGCCCGGCGAACAGAAACATAATATTTCGTTTATACCATTTTTCTTTTTCATTACATATAAATTTGCCTTGTGAGAGGGCGCTTATATCTGCCCCTCACAACCTATAAAAGCACTGCAGAATCTGCGACACTACGCTGGCTAAACTCCGGTATATTTCGATTTATTTTGCCAGCAGCATCATGATTTTATTGCTGCGCTCCACGAATTTTGTCAT
>OIWK01003415.1_pt1 | contig 11098 bp, 16 predicted proteins | sample 1587401 | NCBI WGS metagenome assembly OIWK01 (sample SAMEA3888911, study PRJEB22519) | human gut metagenome | biome: human gut; feature: human-associated habitat; material: faeces | place: Denmark | collected 2009
ACGCTTTGAAGCCCGTCGCCAAGAGGATTTGAACCTCCGACCCCTCGCTTAGGAGTTCTCCCTGCAATTCGGTAGCACTTGGTATCCTCTGATACCAGATGACCGCTTGACGCTGTAACTACGGGCATTCTACGAATTAAGCAGATGCTTCCTTCTGTCCTAACCGGTACTCCATATCCACTTGTGGAACGGTATCTGTTAGCAGAATGTTAGCAACTCAAAGTTCGTAAAATCGTCTAGTCATTCCAGCGCTCTCGTTGGAGAATTGGATACTCGAATGAATCAACACTAGACACTAAGGAGTCAATATCAAAAGGCTCTGCGAGCTGATAACCCGCAGAGCCATAAAACCGTGAAGCTGTTTATGCGGCTAACTATCTTGCCGCTGTTGTGCTTGCGAGCCAACTCTTTACGGTTTCAATATTTACTTTTATAACCTCGGCAATATCCTCAACGCTCATTTTCTTTTCAGCGAGGGAGTAAGCCACATTCTTCTTCGTTTCAAGTTCTCTTTCATCGCAAAGCTGCTCCATTTCCTTGCACATATGTTCCACCCCTTTCTCGGTCTCTTTCAGTTCGTGCACGCGGTCGGCCAAGGCTCCCGCCTGCATCTCTTTCGCTTCCTTCGCACGGAAATCGCGCATCAGTCTTCCAAGCTCGCTGCCATCGTCCTTGCTGGAATCCACGTAGATGAAGTGCTCCTCGTCCCCGAACTCCTTGCCGTTCTCGCGGATTATCCGGTCGATATGGGCTATCGGGAGTCCGCATCCAAGCGCGTCCTTCAAGGTGACAAATATCACGTAGGTCTCCGGGAGCTTATCGAAGTTCTTTCCCGTATCCAGCACATTTGAGTCCATCATCCCAAGATGGTATCTGGCACGTTTCGGGTGCGCTCCCTCATCATCCTGCTGTATCTCGACGTTAAAGACGCGTCCGCTTCCATCCTTTGCCACGCAGTCCAACACGACGCCCCTGCCATGCATGTTTCTGAAATCCATCTGCGTCTCATTGTCGATGACGGTCAGTTCTTTGTCTTCCAGAATAATTCTAAGGACATACTCGCAGGCATTCCTATCTTTGAATACGTTCCGCGCGAGAATATCGCTCATCACGGTCAGGTTCTTAATCGTTTCCTTGTATCTCTCCTTATGCAAAAGCATTGTTTCTTCCTGATTCATCGGTGCTAACCACCTCCTGTTCGTCTTACAAGAAGGTATCAACCATCTTGCTATATATATATTTTACAAGAAAGCCGGTAAACATTCAAGACTTGTATTTTCCCCGCCGAAAGGGCAAAATCCTGCGGCTCGCGCGGAGTGGCCGGGGTTTGGGGCAGCGCCCCATTTCAGCAATCTCCGTGCATATAATGAGCGGTCGCGGTGCCCGGCGGGAAAGCCCCTCGCTTTTCCTGCGTCCGGCGCATCGCGGCAGCGAAGGCGAATGCACGAAAGTCGGAGCCGGTCAACTTTTCCGTTCCAAATGTTTCCGTCAATCCGCCTGCGGATTTATGAAAGATTTGTGGGCGGGATGGTTGAGGGGCGAATCCCTCTACCCGGACGAGAAAAGGGTCAACGCTCGCAAATAGGCGCAAATGGGTTCATTTGATGCTAAATGGTGTCTTTTTCTATCATCGGCATCGGTGCATTTGGCAGTTTCTACCTGCATGTTCGTGTATAGGGCAGAGGGATAGAAAAATAGCCTGCGTTATAATCTGTCCCCAAGGAGACGGCATTCTTGCCGCTTCAAAAAGCAGGAAATCGGAAAAGAAAGGATGATGCCACATGGCTCAGGATTTCGGCGATGACATGGGAAACGCCCTCCTAAACTTCGTCACAAGGCAGACGGAGAACTACTTGCGGTTCGGGCGTGGCAGGGAACGTGCTTTCGACTGGTGGCAGCGCCATTATAAGAAGGAGGGGAACACTCCCGAAGCCGCAAAAGCAATGGCTGAGAAGCAATCCTCTTGTGAGCAGGTGGTCGTGCCCTTTGGTACTTCCGAGGAAGCCGCCTACTATGCGCAGGTATGCCGCGAGAATGGTACCTATGCCGCCGCCTACACGGACAAACAGGGAAATGGTTTCCTTGCCTTTGCCAAGGAGGATGCTAAGACCGTCGCAGGGTATGCCCCGCAATTTAAGGACGTGATGGCGCGTCTCGATGAGCAGCGTATCACCGACGCACTGAATCACGCGGAACCCGTGAATAAGAAGACCATGGATTCCCTCACGGAGCTGACAAGCTATCCCGACCTTCCGGCGGAAGACGTAACGGTCATTCCGGTCACCATCCGTTACAAGGATGCACCAGAAGAAACTTACGATGTGCTCTTTAGCGAGCAGGATACCGAAAACCTCAATATCGACGATTCGATTTGCTTCTCCGGATACTCCCACAAGGAGCTTACCGAGATGGTTGGTCGTGAGACCCATGAGGATTTCGATGTGATTGCCGTCGGTGCCCCCTACAAGGTTCATGCGACGCAGGTGAAAACGGATGCCCCGGAAAAGACCTATGACGTGCCGGGAAAGGATGCACCTGCCCGCAGCGATAAGGTCTCTACACTCCGTGCCGAGGACACCGCCATCCATACCCAGAACATCCGAAACGCTGCCCAAAAGGCAAGGGAAGACTGCACGGACTTTTCCGACTTCGAGCGCAAGATGAACGCGCAGGGCTTCGGTGTGACTGAAACCAGCAAGGGTGAGGTCATGGCCTACGAGCCTGCAAGCCTGAATAAAGACGGTTCGGTACCGGCGTATGAGCGCGGTCGTGACTGGCCGGTCTCTGCGGAGACGTTAAAGAACCGGTACGACCTCGATGTGACCCACAACTGGTTCGAGCAGAATACCCCGAAGGACGCTGGCACCCTCCCAGATGGAGACCTTGCCATGCAGAATGCGCGTCTGGCGCAGGAGCAGATGCGTGACGAACAACAGCTGCTTGAGCCGGTTGCATCTGATGGTTCCATGGATAACGACGGGCGCACGCCTGACCCGAACTCCGGTATTGAGAGCCACGATGGCGCAGATACCGATTCCCGCACCGCCGTCATGGATGCAGAGCAGACCGGAAGCGAGATTCGCCCCTCCGATATTCGCGAGGAGCAGCAATATGATTCCGAGTCCTATTCCCTCACCGGAGAAGCCCGCGACATGACCGCCGCTAAAACTCAAATTGAAACGGAAACGAAGTCGCAGGAAATCTCGCAGGAACGAAGGACTGACCTGCCCTTTAAGAACGAGGATGCATTGTAAGGAGATAGACCATGACCCTCAAAGACAAATTGCCGGACAGACTGAAATGCTCCCCGCTTCTTACCATGGAATCGGACAGCGATATCGAGACCATCGCGGAATCCATCGTGAACCTCTCCGATTCAGATGGGGACTTCTTTAAGAAGACGGAAAAACTTCTTCTGATGGCCTGTCTTGGATATTTAAGGGACTGGTGCGAGCCTTCCCAGCGTACCATCGGGAACCTCATCTCCCTTCTTGATGCCGCCCTGCCAAAGGACAACGAAACCCATACCACCCTCGACAACCTTTTCTATGAAATGAAGTCCGGGTGCAAGCGCGTGAAATCGGAAGATGGCATCACGACCCTCTGGGAGCCTTCCGCCCTTTCCCGGTGCGACGGTCTCACTCCGCGCGATTCCAATGGTATTGATGTGTCCGAGGACTTTTCGCTCACCTGCTATGAAGGATTCCGCCACGCGGCCACACGAGAGACGCGCACGAGTATTGTGACCACGCTCTTGCTTGTGCTGGAAGAAGTGGAAAAGGAGGATGCATATGGCAAATAGCGCGAACCCGGAAATCAATAAGAAGATTGCCACCTCGGCGCTCGGCACCCTCGTCATCGCCACGGTCTTTTTCTATCTCGGTGACCGCTATGCCGAAACCCTCGTCACCTATCCGGGGCAGATTTTCGACCATTTGAGCGATGCATTCCTTTCCATGTGGCAGACCATAAAGGATGCACCGTTTGCCCTCGATATGACCAGTAACTCCTTGCTGTTTGGCGGGGCTTGCTTTCTCATTATCTGGATGATTTGGCTTCGCTACGTGGCGTTCATCGGAAACTATCGTTCCGGCGAAGAATCCGGTTCCGCCCGCTGGGGCACTGTGAAGGAAGGAAAGAAGTTTAAGGACTTGCAGACCGAAGATAACAATCTTCTCTTCACCAAGAACTTCGGCCTTGCCCTGCACCGTCCCAAGTTCGACCCGGAATATGACCGCAACCTAAACGTCCTCGTGGTCGGCGGCTCTGGCTCCGGTAAGACCTTTAACTACGTGACCCCGAACATCTGCCAGCTCAACACCAGCTACTTCGTCACCGACCCAAAGGGAACCCTTCTTAAGGATGCCGGATACCTGTTCACGGACAACGGCTATAAGCTCAAGAGCTTCAATACCATCAATCTTGATGAGTCCATGCACTACAACCCGTCTCAAAGCAGACTATCTCTCTCTTTCTTCTCATCCTATTCGCCCGCCTATCTAAGGAAACTGTCTTTTCGGTTCTCGTATTCCTCTCTTGTGATTTTTCCTTCCTTCAAAAACTCCTTCCAAGACCACCAAGTGCAAACGCACGACTGGATTGTTTCGTCGGTAAACCGGATGCTTCCATCCGCGCATGGCTTGATGCCGAACGCTTCCTCTGAAAGGAAAAGTGTGTGCATGAGTTCGTCATAGTGCTCAATGCCGTAAGTGTCGAAACATGCGGGTGCTACATCGAGTGCTTTCGCTATCCATTCGAGCGTATTCTGCTTCGGACTACGCTCACCGAGTTCATAGCTTCTAAGAGCCGATTCCCCTAGACCTGCGGCATTCGCCAGTTCTCGTTGCGTCATGTTCCGACGCATCCGTATTCTTCTAATGCTCTTTCCCAAAAGCCGTTGCTTACGATTGTATTTAGCCATTTCCATATATCCTGTCATTCGTTATCGAGGTTGTCGAAGTCCTCTATTTGCAGATGGATGTTGTTCCGGTCTGCTTCTCTTCGGAGCGCCGCAAGCGCTTCCATGATTTCGGAAAATGACGAGACCTCTTTCTCCAAAACTCGTTTCGCTTCCTCCGGGTCGAACACTTTCACACCGTAAGTGTTCAGGAACTTCATGAACTGGTTTAAGTTCGTTCCCTGCTTCGCGAGTTCGTGTGCCGCCTTTTTCAAAGGCTCGGTGTCGATGACCTTGATTGTCACGTCATCGGAATGGATAAGTAACGTGCGGGCATATTCGGAAACCGTCATTTCGTATTTTGCCGCTTTCCGTTTAAGGGTCTTCTTCTCGCGGTCGGTCATGCGTACCTCAACGCGTGCTTCCTTTTTCTGCATGTCGTTTTCGTCTCCTCTCGTTTTTCTAAAAACGGTTACTGAAAATGGTGCCGCCGCCATTTGCTAGTAACACGAAAACCGATAGTCTCTCTGCTGACTACTGGAACTCGGTAATCCTAAATTACCGTGTTTCAAAAAGCGCAAGCGTTCTCCCGTCAAGGCTCCGAAAGCCGCTCGGGAGCAAGATGGAAGGGTCGGAGAAATCCACAATAGTGGACTTTGTACGTACACTTCCCAAATCTTGCAACTCGAAGAGCGGCCTTAGCCGGTGAGCACTGATATTCTATCAGTGCGAGAGCAGAAAAGGCATGGAAAAGGGGGTGCCGCCGCACCCTTTCCCATGCCTTTTCTGCGGGGTTTCCGGCTCGCCCGGAAACCAAGAACCCGAGGTGCCGCCACCTCGGGTTCCCATCATCTGCGAAGACGAAATCAATTTCTTTGAAGACTTGACAAAGATTCCTTCCAATCGCGTCTTGATAAGCGAACGGACACCATAAAAGGTGCCCGTTTTCTACGTTGCTGTTGATTCGTGCTCGCCATCCTCAATTTGAATTGCAGACCGCTACAGCTTCCATCCATTTCTTTCCAGAGCAACCAGCGCTTCACGTTGCCGGATGCCGAGTCCGCCGACACGCCTGCACTCACGGTCTTATAAGCGTGTATCTCGCTGTTTACCGCCCCGAACCATTCCCGCCGCAGAAGCATGAACTCTCGGAGCTTTGCGACACGTGGGCAGAACACGATGACCTTCGCATCCCGTTTCTTAAGATGCTTCGCGATGGCTTCACGTACACCTCCTGCTTCTGTAAGGGAACGACGAAGATTCTCATACTTTTTCTGGAACCGCTTCATCACCATCTCGTCTTTTATTCCAGCAATGGACTTTGCCAGCCTTCCAAGCTCCTTCGGTGCTTCATAGAAAGCGGTGACGTATTTCGGAATCGGCAGGATTCCACGCAGCCACGCTTCCTCAAGCTCCATGGAATAGGCCACGTTCCCGTCGAACATCTCGTCCGCCATGTTCCTCCCGCCATCCGAGTATCGGATAGGGGTGGCGGAGAAGCCGACCACCTTGGCGCTCTCGTTCGCATCGAGGATGTGCGTAACACCCTTTCCCCATTCCTCCGCACCGCAGTGGTGAAACTCGTCTGCAACCACAACGTCGTAACCGGAAATCTCCTCACCGCGTCGTGCTGTCATCATCGCCGCGCTATATGTCATGAATTGCAGGTTCTCGGGCGTGAACTCCGGCGCAATCTCGGCAAGGTTCGCCATCTGGTCGTTGAACATGTAATCATTGGTGCCGAGCAGCAGGAACCGCTTGTCTGGGTTGTCCTGCACCATCTTTGCGATGATGACGAACTTTCCCGTTCCGGTCGGCTTGATGACGCAGGCACGGTCGCGCTCCCCAAGCATATCTAGGAGTGCGTCATATGCCTTCTGGTTATGCTCATACAGTTTAATCGTGGAACTCATTGTCCATCCCTTCAACTCTTCTGACCGTTCTCGGTCTGCTCGCAATCCGCCGTGTCGTATCGCCAATCATCGACCGTGTACCGACGTTCATGCATCGTCTCTACGGAAGATACCCTTACCGTGCCGTCCTCGCCCCGATGGCACCGGACTTTCCTGACCGCGACCCCGAGTCCCCGTTCCCGCAACGACCCCGCGCCTTCACGCCGCCCGCAGGGCGGCTCCCAAAAAGCCAAAGAAAAAGGGCATCCTCCCGATAGCGGTTATGGTCTGCTAGTGCTTACCTCTTGTTGCGGTAGCGGCGCTTTTCCATCTGGTAGTCGTACTCCATACCCGCAAGGTAGACGCACCACACGCCGACCACCATGAAGAGCGTACCCATAACAAACTCGATTGTCGCCCAGACCGGCGCATCCACGCTCGCAAGCATGAGCGTGTACGCCATAATCCCGCAGCCGATAAGGATTGCACCATAGGTCTCAAGCTCCCTGACGTTCTTCATCTTGAAGTCCCTTCTGCCATGGGGCGGCTCGGTTGCCGTCCCCCTTGCTGTCTATAAATATAGCAGACCGGCATACCAGAAAGCAGGTGAACCGTACACTCCATACATCCTGCATATCCTGCACGAAAAAAGGGCACCCTCCCGGATGCCCGTCCTTTCCCTATCCGAGGTCGATATACCTGCCGACCGCATCGGTATACCCTCCATGCGCAATCCTCCGCCCGCTCGGGTTCTTCCTGACGAATCCCGCTTCCTTGCGGTCGAGATAATAGCGGTGGTTGCACACACGGCACCACCCGGCAAGCTCCCTTCCGCCGCGAACCAAGTTGAACGCTTCCGCTGGCAGCACACGCCCGCATCTAGGACAGCGCTTCTTTGTTGGCAGCATCCTTTTCCTAAACCTCCTTCCCGGCATCCGTCAGCTCATGGACAAGCCATTCCGCTCGAAGCGGTTTCTTCTCTTTTTTCCCGTCGTGCGCGACGTGCAGCCCGTACACGTCATACGACCACGCCCCGGCAATCCCGACAATCAACCAATCGCGTCCGTCCCCTCCGTAAAGGGTCTCGCCGAACATGACCGGCTTGCCGTCTGCGCAAAGCATCTGCCCCTTCGCCATTCGCTTCTCTCGCCTGCATTTGCGCTTGTAGGCAGCATCAAGGCGTTTGAATGCCCCTCTCTTCGAGTTCTCCATGCTCCTCTGATACTCCCCCTTGAGGTTCAGAAGCTCTTCCTCAAGATTTGCCGCTTCCGAAGCCGAATCGACCAGACGGTTCAACAGTGCCAATGCCCCGTCCCTCATCGCCCCGTCAAACGCCTGCTCGACGGCATACCTCAGAAGCCGCACGTCCTTCTCCTCGATTTTCTCCTTGCCCATATTCATCCCTTCTCTAGCGCCGTCCGAACGGCTTCCCCATGTCATACCAGCTTCGTCCCTCGTAGCCGCGTCCGCACCCGTAATGGCCGATGACCCTCCACCCGGAAAGGTCGAGGTCGTAGAGCCTTGTAAGCTCCTCTCCATACGTTCGCTTTCCCTGCCGCACAAGCTCCTCGTCGCTTGCGTTTATGTACAGTTCCCCGTACCGCTCGAACACGTACTCGACCCGCTTGCCACTACCGATAACATCCCCTGCGCAGACCTGCCACGGGCGCAGGGGCTTACTCCCCGCGCCCATCCTCACGGCTCCAAGTAAATCTCGACCATGATGCAACGCTGCGTCTCGTCCTCGCAGGAAAGCCAGGACGGGTTCAGTGTGAAAGAACTCACGTCATTCTCCCCATGCTGCAAGACCAGCCCGCGTTTGCCAAAGAAAGTCGCTCCCGTTATGAGTCCAAACTCCCATTCCTCTGGATAATGGACGCGAAAGCGGTAACAATCCCCTTTCAGGCTATCCATCAACTCCTTGACCTTCATTCCGCTCATCCCTCGTCCTCCTCATTTTTCAGCTCGATACAGATGGTCGGCTCGACCTCCATGAGCGGGAAGATATAGCCGACCTCCCTTTCAAGGATTTGCGGGTGTTCGTCAGGGTAGAACTCCTCCGCATCGCCTAGATAGTGCTCAATCGTAGTACCCGTCGAATCATAGCTTCGAATCGCGATTTCACCCTGAATGTAAGTCTCCTCGAACAGCTCCCCGAGCGTCATGCTTCCTCCTCTAGCCGATTCCGTGACCGAATATGCGGGCATCCGTGCAGGCATCCTCAAAAAGACCGTAATCGCCGTCAAACCCGAACCTATGACAATAGCGCTCGATGAGCCTTTCGTACCTATCGTAGTCCTCATCGGCATATGCCCGGTTCACTCGGTCGATTGCCCTGCGGCGCTCCTCCGTAACATCCAAAGTAGCCATCTTGAAGTCCCTTCTGCCTTTGGGAAGCTCTGCTTGCCGCCCCTCTTGCTGTCTATAAATATAGCAGACCGGCATACTAGCAAGCAGGTGAACCGTACACTCCATATATCCTGCATATTATGCATAGCAAAAAGGCATCCTTTCGGATGCCCTAGATGCCTATGGTTAAACCCCTACCCTCCAAATCTTTTCCTCACCCGTGAACGTATCTGTGATTACGCATCTGCCGCCCGCCGCATACTTGAGACCATTCGGCAGCGCTTCCGCCGCCCTGCGGCACCTCGTCCAAAAACTCAGGTACCCGTTTCCGCTGAACCCAACGGCAATCTCATCGTCGAACTCGTCCATCGCATCTTCCGCCGGTTCCGATTCCAGATAGAGTACCACGCCGTTTTCGTTCTCTCGCGTGTAGTGGTATCTCGCCATATTCATGATTCCTTTCCGTCTACTCGGCAAGCCCTTTAACTTGCCTACCCGATAACCAGTATTATAGCATACCAGCACACACCACAATGCGAGACTCCATGCCTTCTCCATGGAACTCGGGTCATTAGGGGCGAGCAGCCCCTAATCTGAGGGAGCGCAAGCGACCGCGCCACGGAGAGTCCCTGCGAGACCGTGGGGTGTCAAGAAAAGCCAACCTCCCATCGTGGAGCCACCGACCCTCCTTTCCCCGCCCTCTACCGAGCCGCTGCGGCGTGCCCCGCTTTGCCGCGCCTGCGGCCTATGGTTTCCCGAGAAGAAGGGGTTTTCAACATTCCGATGGGCGGAGGGTTCCTAGACTGACCCGGAGCCTGTCGGAATGTTGGAAACCCCGGCAGGTCTGTCCCCCGTTTCCGCCAAGTAGAAGGCTTTTCCGCGCTTTCAATGGCCGGAGGGTTCCTAGCCCGACCCGCAGGCTGTTGGAAGGGTGGGAAAGCCGCCCCGAGTCCCCGTTCCCGCAACGACCCCGCGCCTTCACGCCGCCCGCAGGGCGGCTCCCAAAAAGCCAAAGAAAAAGGGCACCCTCCCGGATGCCCTTCACTCGATTTAACAATGCCCGCAATATCCGTCAGCCCATGCCAGACATTCAGCAGCTCCGCCCTCAAACACGAGATTCCCGTTTTCATCTCCTTCGTAAACCTTGATGTTGATTCTGCTCAGATACTCTTCTGCGCCGATGCCGACCTTGCCGCCGAAGTTGTCGTAAGCGCCCGTGACAACATAGGTGTAGCTCGCAGAGGGCACATTGTCCTCCCCGATGAACTCGATATCGGCATCCGCCATGCACATCGCCTTGAGGAAATGCTGGCACCAGTTTCGGTTATTGAGAATGTCCCTCTCCACGCTCGCTCCCGAAAAGTCGATATGCTCCGGCTTAGTTCGCGATGCCACAACGAGCGAGCTGGCGATATCAATGGCATGGCAGCTGGGATAACCGTCATAGTGGCGATAGAACGTGGCGATGGTCTCCTCTTCCATCTGATTGCTCTCCCAGTTGAGGACGAGGTTCTTGAGGATGGTGACGGACGGTGTGCTCATGGTTTTTCCTTCCTGCCATGGGGCAGCTCGGTTGCCGCCCCTCTTGCTGTCTATAAATATAGCAGAACGGCATACCAGCAAACAGGTGAACCGTACACTCCTTATATCCTGCATATAAAAGCATGGATGAACTCGCCGATGGCGTGCCTAAACCTTATACTCGCAACTGCCGTATTCCAGACGGAATACATCATCCATGATGCCATCCTCGCTGTCGGGCACAAGCCTGACGAGACGGATGGTCTCATCCTCAGCATCGGAGCACAGGTCGATGATGAAACCGTCAAATCCCTCCCGCTCGCATCTTGAGACCATCCAACTTTCCTTGCAGTACGCTTCTGCAACGGCAAAGGCATCAAGCGCAGCTTCTCGACGCTTTATCTTCGCTTTGAAGCTCTCCTCCACCCCGTCACCACCA
>OIWK01003417.1_pt1 | contig 11096 bp, 11 predicted proteins | sample 1587401 | NCBI WGS metagenome assembly OIWK01 (sample SAMEA3888911, study PRJEB22519) | human gut metagenome | biome: human gut; feature: human-associated habitat; material: faeces | place: Denmark | collected 2009
GACCACATAGGAGCTGTGCATTTGGAGCAGGGACGGCTTGACAAAGAACCTTGTTTTACCGCTGCCGGAGCCGCCGATGACCAGGATATTTTTATTCCGCGCTGTTTTCGGATTCTTCGGGCGGCTGGTCATGGTGAGGCTTTCCGTCCGGGTCAGAGGGATGTTCCAATCGGGAACGGGGTCTATGTAGGGCGCGATATCCTCCGGCCGGCCCCAGCGGGCCGATCCGTACTCAACGCCACGGCGATATTTCTTCGCGTTTTTCGCTTTCAGGTACACCGCCAGCCGAACAAGCGCCGCCCCGGCAACGCCCAGCAGCAGATCCAGAGGATGCAGGCTGAGCCAGAGGGAAGCGAAGGCCTCGGTGAAGCCCTGGGCGATACGAAGCAGCTTTTCCGAAGCGTCCGCCCCCGGCGAGAGCCGGACCGCCTGGCAGAGCTTATCAAAAAGCCAGGCGAACAGCAGATACGGAAGGTTCGGCAGCAGGACCTTTTTCAGCTTTCCCGTCATCGTTCCAGCCCCCGGTCCCTGTTTTTGACCTTCTCGCCCCGCTCCAGCTCCTGCCGCTTCGCCTGCTCCTTGGCCTTGGTCAGCCGCCTGCGGATGGATGGCTTTTTCTCCTTCGCCAGATTCTTTGCGGAGAACTCGCGGAAGGCCGCCGTCACCGCGTCGGCGTCCCTGCCCTTAAAGAACACCAGGTACCGGGGGATCTCCCCGGTGGTATCTTTTTTCAGAGCAAAGTCAATGCCGTACTTTTTTGCCGTAGCGGAGAACGCCTTGATATTCTGGTCTGTGATCTCGATATTGGACACGCCGGCCCCATGCTTCATAAGCTGCCGGATGGTCTGCTTTCCGTGATGGAGCTGGGGATTCGTCTTGTGCTTTTCCATATCCGCCAGCACCTTCTTCATGGCCTGCTGCAAAAGCTGGGCGGTCATTTTACCGGTCTGCACACAAAGCGCAAGGGTTTTCTGCGTGATTTCTTCCTGCAAGGCGCTCACCTCCGATCTCCGCTGCCGTACAGGTCATGGCTGACAAGGGATGTGTAGTAGCTGTCCATCGTGACCGGCGCGTTATACAGCGCCGCCAGCAGATATTTCTTGATATTGCGGACATAGGTGGTGTTCTCCCGCATCCGTTCCAGCACATACTCGATGTGGGAGCTGTCGATCTTCAAGAACCGGGACTTCACCACCTCGGCGGGGTAGTCGTCCCCGGCGATACGGATCATCTCCCGGTTGGAGCAGACGGTATCCACCATGAGCTCCACCAGCTCGTCCAGACGGTCCCTATCCAGCTTTTCATCCTGGGTGAGGATATCGTAGTCGATATTCTCCAAAATGATCTCCCGGTAGCTCTCGCGCTCCCGCATCCTGTCCTGTCCGATCCTGCTTTTTTCTCTGGGGGTAGGGGGACTTGATGGGATAGGACTTGATCCTTGCGTAATTGATAATTCTTTATTTTGTTCTTTAGTATTTAATTGGGCGGGGTTCTCCTGAATAGGGGCATCCAACATTGGCTTCACCTGTATTGGATTTTCCCGTATAGGTTTTTCCCGGATAGGCGCGGGCGTCTGTGCCGGCTCCTTCGGCTGCTCCAGGATGGTGTACTCGATGGAGCCAAGCTGCCCGTTCTCGTTGCGGACGCGCGCCCGGACGAGATAGCCGTGCGTCTCCAGCTCCCGGATCCCGCCGCTGATGCTGTCGATGCCGTCCTTGCAGATGCGGGCAAGCCCCTTCATGGTGTAGTCCCAGTCCTCTGGCAGCGACAGCATGAGGGACAGCAGCCCCTTCGCTTTCAGGGACAGCGACCTGTCCCGCAGGTGGTAGTTGGACATGACCGTGTAATCTCTGGTCTTTTCGATGCGGAAAACTGCCATATCCGGCGCCTCCTTTCTCTGGTTTTGAAAAGTGTTGATTTTGGCGCAAAAAAGCCCCTGTCCTGCCTCCCGGACGCTTCCCATGGGAAAACACCCACGCCGCCCTTTAAGCGGCGCTCTGAGAGGAAAAAACAGAGGTTTTCGCGCCCTAATTGATACAGTTTTCGGGTGGGTATAGGCACGGATATGAAAAAACGCCATAGGGCGGCTGCCTATGGCGTGGGGACAGGAAAAGGGCGCTGATTTTCACATCAGCGCCCTTCGTGCCTGTCAGTATGAGATTTTTTGACTTCGTACCGTGTTCCCTGCCTTTGAAAACATTGATTTTACTGACTTTTTCATGTTTTCTTATTAGGAGGCGGGGAATGCCCAGTCCCTTCAGCATCCGTACCGTCTCCAGACAGTCCACCGTGTTTCGGGCGAAGCGGGACAAGGACTTCGTGATGATCATGTCGATCCGTCCCCGCTTGCAGGCGGTCAGCATCTTGTTAAACTCCGTCCGCTTTTTTCGGCTGGTCCCTGAGATGCCCTCGTCCGCATACAGCCCCGCCATTTCCCAATCCGGTGTCTCTTCGATCTTTTGGAGGTAATATCCCTTCTGCGCTTCATAACTGTTGAGCTGCTCCTCACTGTCAGTGGACACCCGGCAGTACGCCGCTACGCGCTTCTTCTCTCCGGCAGCCTGGGCCGTTCCTGTGGTTCTTGTGGCCGGGATCACTCGTACCCGCCGTTCCAATGTTTCTGTTATCATACCTGTTCTCTCCATCAAAGCGTGATTTTAGAGCACACGATTCCCGTGTCCTTCCACAAGAGCATATCACACCCACTTCCCAGCGGGAAGCACCCTCATTCCAGCGTAGGACAGCAAGCATATCTGGCTGAGATCGCTTGTAAGATCAAGTCCAAGATTTCCTCTGGGTCTTCTGGAGCTTCCATTGCTCGGTCGATTGCATTCTGTAAATAAGACACCCGTTCAAAGGGTTTATCCGTTTGATATTCCTGGAGATTTTGTCTACAAGCGGTTGCTCTTAGCCTTTGTCGAGAACGTGACTGACTGCCCCTGTGACTGCGTGCCGTCTTGTTTTTGATCTGCTCTTGTATTGCCTGAAATGTTCGCTGGTCGATCAATGGAGGGTAATCTTTCTCTCCTGTATAGCGTACTTCTTCTAATACCCGTTTGACCTTATGTTTATTCCAGCGTGGGGCTTCCAAGCTGAATGGTATTCCTTCCTGGTTCAGTTCCTCCGAAATGCTTTGGTAGGAACCCCCAGCATGATACCTTTCAAACACTTGCTGAACGACAGCCTGTTCCTCTGCCACAATTTCTAAAACCCCGTTTTGGATCTGGTAGCCATATAATATACTTCGCTTATTCATCGTCCGATTCCTCCCAACTGTTCCGTCAGCTCGATTCCACCAGGCAGACAGAATCGAATACGCTGGGGTGTTTCTGCGACGATTTTTTCCACAAGGCTGTTGAAAAACTGTTCCTCTATCTCCTCTATCATCTCTGGCCCGTCTTGTATTAGCTCTGCTACTTTTCGCAAGGATTCCATTTTCTCCCAGATTATCTGACTCCTTTGATTTTGTTTACGCTGCTCTTGTAGCTTTGATAACTTTGCGCTGATCTCATTGGACCGAGCGATATAAGCATCTGCGTCCAGCAGATCAGAGGTATATAATTTACTGAGTTTATAGTTTTTCTCCATCAATTCAGCGATTTCTTGGTAAAGTTTCTTCTGCATAGGATCCGCCTGTTTTAGCGCCTCCTCTAAGTCATGTAGCTGTTTTTGCGCTGGTTCCAGAATTTCTTTTTCATGGCATTTCAGTTTTTGATACATCCGTTGAAACGCCTCATATAAGCAGCGCTCTTTAATCCTGCCCATCTCACAGAAGCTACTCTTTTTATCATGGTTCCTGCACACCCAGCAAGTATATCCTGACGCTGTACTCCTGCGTGTAAAAATCGAACCACACTTCCCGCAAATGATTTTTCGAGAGAACAAGTGTGGCCGATACGACCTCGTTTTGTTCTCTGCTCTGCGCTTGAACAGCTCCTGTACACGAGCAAAGTCCTCGCGTGAAACGATTCCCGGATGAGAATTTTCTACATAGTACTGCTCTCGCTGCCCGGAATTTTCCTTTCTGACAAATGGAAAACAATCCATAGAATACGTCTTCTGGCAGAGTGTATCCCCTACATTCTTCTCATTTTTCAAAATGTACTGCACAGAGTTATAGCTCCATGCTTCATTGCCTGCTCCAGACGGAACGCCCTTTCGGGTCAGTTCATCTGCAATCTTTCTACTACTCCACCCGGCTAGATATTGTCCAAAAATCCACTGAACCGTTTTAGCTTGCTCCGGGTCTATTCTTAGTTCTTTTCCACACAGGGTATAGCCGTATGGTGCATGGCAAGTGATGAATTCTCCCTTTGCCATTCTTCGTTGGTAGCTCATTCTTTGGTTTTGGGAGATCGAAATGGATTCCTGCTGGGCCAGAGAACCAGAAACGCTCACCATGAGTTCCGTGGTGAGCGTTCCTGTGTCGATATTCTCTTTTTCAAACTTAACCGTAACGCCCAGCTTGGCAAGCTCCCGTAGAGCTGTCAGGCAGTCTTTGGTGTTGCGGGAAAATCGGGAGATGGACTTGACCAAGATCCGGTCGATCTTCCCTCTTCGGCAGTCTGCCATCATCCGCTGAAACTCCGTGCGCTGCTCGATCCGGGTGCCGGTCAATCCCTCATCAGCGTAGATGTCCACCAACTCCCAGCCGTCTTGCTGGCTGATGTACTCTGTGTAGCTGCGAATCTGCGTCGCGTAAGAGTGCAGCTGATCCGCTGAATCGGAACTGACCCGGCAGTACGCCGCCACACGGAGGCGTTCCGGCCGCTTTGTCCTGGGCGGGATGACTTTTACAGTCGCCATAGCTCACTTCTCCTTTTCATTGATTTGGCAACACCCAAGCTACCACAACCCAGGAGAAATAGCCAGCTCGATCCACGAACAGCTCCCAATATATCACTATTATTCTCTAAAGTTGACCAACCACTTCGGGGTCAAAGTCACCTCGACGATAGAAATATGTAATCATATCCACAAATCGATGTAACTTGCCATCGTGCTCCCGAATATATTCAGAAAGAATGTACTCTTTTCCGCAATACTCAGCCATCTCACAGCACGCCTTATATTGATTCTTCCGTGCGTCGATCAACGCATAATCGTTCAAGTTCAAGGATTGAATCGTGACTTTCCCTTCATTTGTAACCCCTTCTATACGGCCATCGGGGAAAAATCGAAAGTGCTCCTCACAATCCTCCTGAAGTGGTGAAATAAAGTTTTCTGAATCTTCCGTATCACCCTTCCTCATACCGCAAGTGCTTTTTGTCAGGCAAGATGCCAGCAAGTTATCGTAATCCATCGAAAGCTGCGGGAAATGATGCCTGGGCTTAATATGCTCTGTGTGTGATTTCTCCAAATCGATAGATCGGCAGCAATAACAGCAAATTTTTCGTTGATGGGTCACCATGTGTTCTCGAATCTTTTGCCGAACTGATTTTCCTTCATTGGTGTTATCCAACTGATCATAATGGATCCCAGGATGCGTCCTGACAAACTTGACCCAAAATTCAGGTGTCTCATCCTTGATGATTTTTCGCATACAATATCCTGCCTCTTTTCAGACGGCCTTCCAGTTCAATGACCGCAGAATGATTGGATCCTACAATAGTTCTTACCACAGAAATCAAATTTTCTGCTTCATTAAACTGGCCATTTTCAATTGCTTCGGTCACTCTATCCAACAGCTTTTGGAATTTTGGATTTTTAGACTGTGTCTTCATATATTCTTCCAGAATATAATTGGAATCAAATCCATCCATTCGTTCCATTGTCTCCACAGCCACCTGATTCTCTTCCTCTGTCGAAAGCATGATGAGGTTGAAGGTATCATTCACTTCTCCCAGTATCTGCGGGGAGTGTGTGGTCACGATAAACTGAACATTGGGGAATGTTTTGCAAAGCGTAGGCAAGATGATCCTCTGCCAGGATGGATGCATATGGAGTTCGATCTCATCGATCAAAACGATCCCCTGACCCGCCAAGGGATCAGGCAGATCTTGATTGGCCAACGCCATTCTACGCGCCAAGTCTCCCAGCAAAGCGAGGGTGCATTTCTCCCCATCAGAGAGCTGATCAACACTATACTCTGTGCCATTTTTCGTAACGGACAGCCGCAGAGGATTCCGTTTCACTTGTAAATTTCGAAACTCCGGCAGCATCGCTTGCACAGCTCTGCGGACACACTCTAATAAAGCGTCCCGGTACTGCAAGTCTTGTCGCTCCCGAATGATCTCCGCTTCGTAGTCTTCCTGGTTCCTGAACCACTCAAAGAATGTGCGATAGTCAAGTTCATTCTCCATGGCTCTTTCTAACGCCGTCCATTTGGAAAATTCGTGTTTTTTCCGAATACGCAGAGGAATATCTAACACAGCTCGGTTTGTCCCATAATTGACAAAAATAGGGATACTCTGATTTTCTTCTTCGTACAGCGCCAGGTAACGCTCCAAAAATGCGTCATATAGTTTTTTATTAGCTTCCACTGATGCCCCCTTGCCAGGGCGAGCTTTTGTATAAGCTTTTCTCAGCGAGAAAACTTCTCCACCAAGCCCAAAGTCTCCTGAGATCTCAAGCCGCGTTGTACCCGCATGAACCAACGTAGCGTCCAGAGACTTAAATGCAGCTCCTTGTGCCGGATTCAGCCGGTACATCCAATTCCAGCAAAGGTAATTGATCGCGGAAAGGATAGAGGTTTTCCCTGTACCATTGACACCAAAAATAACCGTAGATTTCCCATCCAGGTCAAAGCTGTTTGTCCGAAACCCCTTAAAGTTTTGCAAGTTTAAATTCAGTATTTTCATTGCAACACCTCCCGCACGTATAGTGTAACCAAAATACTTAGAAGCTTACAGAGTCTACTTCCACGTTATCAAAATATAAGTATAGATATTCTAACACGCTTTTGATTTGGGTGCAACCGGAACGCCGAACAACAAAGATACCATTTTGAATGTCTCACAGACAATATTTCACTTCTATCAACTGCTTGGCATACTCCCCTTCTTGGGTCGTAAGCAACCCGGCCCGCACCAGTTCCTCCAGCAACTCCAACGCCAGTTGATACTGCAGCCTCTCTTTGGCCCTTGTCACGTCAACACCTCAAAGTAACTTTCCGGCTTCCAAGTCCGCAGGAATTTTGTGACCATCCGCAAGCTGCTGGTTGTCCGCATTTCTGGCAGGGCTTGTTTTGTCGCTTGCGCATAGCGTCTCCCCTGCCCAGCTCGGTCATCCAAAATCGCAATGACGCAGGTATCTTGCTCCGTGCGAATAGCCCGACCAAACCCTTGCCGCAGTTTGATCTGCATTTCCGGCACAGCCACCGCCTCCAGAAAGGCAGGCAGAGAGGGATAGTGCTCCTGTTCTTTTTCTTTCAAAGCATCCGGATACGCAAACGGCAGGCGCGGGATGATAAGCAGCGAAACACAGTCCCCCGGAAAATCGATTCCCTCCCAGGCCGCTCCTGTTGCCAGAAGTACACTGCCCGGTGTTGCCCGAAATTCTTCCAAGATATACACTGCGTTCCGTCCCAAGGTGAAGAGCGGGACCCGAAGCATTTCCTTTTGCAGCCGGTCTTTGACCGCTGACATCGCCGCATAAGATGTGAACAACACCAGTGCATGACCATACGACGCCTTGAGCAGATCCATGATCTCCGCCGTCAATTCATCGAAATACTCCTCCTCCTGTCCCGCCCGTTGTTTCGGCGGAAATAAGGGCAGATAGCGCAGGCAATGTTCGTGGTAGTCAAAGGGAGAATGGGCAACGGATTCCTGCACCCGACACTCTTCCCGCAGACCCACTTGGGTCCGATAGCGCTGAAAATCATTTCCTACCGCCAATGTCCCGGAGGTCAACACAAATGAACATTCTGTCCGCCATAACGTCTGGCGCAGTTTTGCTGTCAGGTCAGCAGGCGTCGCACAAAGCATCGTCCCACCGATCTCGTCTTCCGCTAGATAAAACAGCATCTCCGAATCGTTCCGGCTAAACAATGCCACCGCAGAGGCAAGGGTGTCCATCCGTTTCCGTCCTGGGCTTGGGAGAAGCTTCCCTACCTGCCGCTGCACGATGGGCATAGATCGGGTCAGCGGGGCCAATAAGCGAAGGGATTCCTCCAAGGCTTCTGTCTCCTCCCTGGGCTGGGCCAGTTTTTCCAGCAGCGGCTTCGCCGTTTGCTCCAACGTCTCCGCTGCCAGCAGGTATTTTGCATTTTGAAGCTCTTCGATCAATTCTTGGATCTGGCCAGCTGTCAGCATCACGCCAAACATCTGTCGTGCCGTTTCCGGCAGCTTGTGGGCCTCATCCAGGATGGCAATGGAATGGGGCGGAAAAATTGGACGCTTCCCCTGCTCCCGATGGATGGCATCAGCCAGGAACAGATTGTGATTACAGATCTGAAATAAGAACTGCTCTGTCTCACAACCATGCAAAAAGCGTTGATAGCGGCAGTCCTCTCGATCACAACGACAGACCTGCGGCACACAGACTCTCTCCTTATTATAATGACTCAGATGCGCCACTCGGTCCATATCCATGGTTTCCCGCAGTACCTCCAATGCTGCCAATGCTTTCGCATTTTTCTTTGCTCCGCTGACCTGATGTAGGCGTTTTTCCAGGAGTTTATCGCAGACATAGTGACTTTTTCCTTTTCGGACAACGGCTTGCAGCGGGGCATCGATAAGTCCGGCAAGCAGCAAAGCATGGGAGAGCTTTGGCAGATACTCTTCCTGTACTGCGCTTTGCAGGGCAATACTGGAGGTCGAGATCAGGATCGGTTGAAAAGGCTTTGTGCCGCGACACCGGTCCGCAACAGCCCCGGCCACTAAGTAGGCGTAGGTCTTGCCGATCCCGGTCCCGGCGTCACACAAGGCGATCTTACCGCCCAACATGGCCTCTAGCATCTCGTGACTGAGCTTGATCTGTGCCGGTCGTTCCGCCATGCCATAGTTGGGTAAGATCTCTTGAAAAATATGGTCGATCATTTCATGCGCTTCCTGTTCATGTTGATTGGTATTCATCCATAACTTCCCTTCTTAATTTGATCCCCCACCGTATTTGCAGCACGCGCCCCGGTGGGGTCGGGAACAGTACGGACAAGGTCTGGCGGACCTTCACGGGCGTTTTCCCAAAGTCTCTACTGCTTTCAACTCAGGGGCAGCCCAGCCTTTTTAGTCGGCTCATATATGGTGTTTCATAATCCAGAACAAGATCATTGCAGACAGCTCTGCCAACGCTGTCCCACCGCAGGTGGGTATCGCTCGCTGGGACAGGGAGATTTCCCCGTCCCAGGTCGTGGCGCACGCTGTGTGGATCGCTCGTTTGTTCCGGCGTGTGGTCCGTACTGCTGATATCTATTTTTCAAGGAGCCGTAAGGGGGAGCGCTCTACATCCCCTCACTTCTCTTCCCGAATTTACGACGGATGGATAACAGATTTTCAAAAGTTTTAGTTTTGCCAAACTTTAAATAGTGTCTACACAAGCTCAGGTCAAAACAGTACACCAAATAGCAATGCAACGAATTTGCACAGCAGCCAGAAAAGATGTTGTAGTTTTTGCATATCGAGTAGCAATGCCTCGCCAACGTTTCAGGTGCAAAAAAGCATTTTCCACCAGATGACGAAGCCGATACAAGTAACGGTCATACTCCCGCTGCTGCTTGCGATTTCGTTTAGCCGGAATGACGATATTCATTCCAGCATCAGCGGCATAAGCAATGATTTGATTGGTGTCATACCCACGATCGGCCAGTAATGTTTCCGCCGATATTCCATCAATCAAGTGAATAGCTTCTTTGCAATCAGCTCGGGTACCCTCTGTGATAAGTACTCGGACCGGCATACCATTTGCATCCACGGCAAGGTGAATCTTGGTATTGAGCCCCCTTTTGTACGGCTCATGTCCTGATTACCGCCACGGGCTCCTGCCGCATGTGGATGCACCTTACAGTGGCTGGCATCAATCATCAACCATTCAAAATCGGGCTCATCAACCAGAATTTCCAGCAGTTTTTCCCAGATCCCCTTGTCACGCTATCTGCGGAACCGCTGATACACGGTACCCCATTTCCCGTAGAACGGCGGTAAATCCCGCCACGGTGCTCCTGTGCGTAAAATCCAAAACACGCCATTGATAAAGCGCCGGTTATCCTGGGCTATTCCACCCCACTGCCCTCGTTGTCCTGGCAGATGCGGTTCCAGCAGGCTCCATACCGCATCGCTGATGTCGTGGCGTTGTTGTTCATTCTTCATGGGAACACCTCTTTCGGATCTCTTGCTCCCATTATACCATATCGCTCGTGTAAACACTATTTAGTCTTATGGGAAAAATACTCGGGAATTATAGCAGGGCTGCGATGGACAATCCAGTTCCCAAAAGGGTGATGCCAAGAGTTATGCTCAAATTTATTTGCAGGATTTGTTGGCACTACCTTATTTCACTAAAATTCATAAGAACATTTCTTATATGCGTGCTGACACGCACTCGCAAGCCGTGAGTGCGTGTCAGCGTGTTTTAGTCTAAGTTATCACTCGCAATTCAACCAAGGTGTCACCCAAACAGCATCCGTTGCATTCCAAATGCGGTATTGACGGACTCCATGATAAACCCGGTAATAGGTAACATATTCATCAGCCCTTAGGGTAGACGCCCCACCCGATTGCGAGCTTTGAGGGGAATGATCCGCCGCAAATGCCGGTGCTGGTCCAAGGAACGTCAGCGTTAACAGAAGGGAAAACGCGATCAGAAGACTTCTCTTTTTCATTGATTTACCTCCTTCTCTTGATCAGGCTCGATCACTGGCAGTAAGTTGTAGGGTTCATGTGAAATCGCGTCAGAATCAACGGTATGAAAATGCACTTCATTAACAAGTAACTTATATGTGCCGTCTTGATTATCCACTAAAATGGCTGTTTCAGGGGTGATCTCCACCACCCCAATGTCAGCGGGGAGCATTCCGTCGGGCGCCAACTCTTTCTCTGACGGAAGAGAGTACGGTTGCACAACGATGCAAAAGGATGCCAGAAAAAGGAACAGCAGACAAAAGTGATATGCTCCCCCTTGATGAAACAGTGAAAAAAACAAATTCACTGAAAATCAAG
>OIWK01003419.1_pt1 | contig 11092 bp, 8 predicted proteins | sample 1587401 | NCBI WGS metagenome assembly OIWK01 (sample SAMEA3888911, study PRJEB22519) | human gut metagenome | biome: human gut; feature: human-associated habitat; material: faeces | place: Denmark | collected 2009
GGAGAAGTATATTGTAGACGACCAGTTAGATGGGTCAATTACAATATACCAGGTGTTAAGTAGATGAGTTTATATAAGTTTACTGACATCAACTCAAGAGCCCCGGCAGGTAGAACCTTGCCTGCCGAGGCTGTATGTATAGATGGAAAGTTTTTGGAAAATGAAGTAGCTGGTTACACAACGCTACAAGTCACTGGTCGAGAACTATATAGCGCAGACATTGAGGACTCCACTATCAAGGGTATGAGTGGATCAAAGTTTTTATACCGGACATATCCAGCTCGGACCATTACAGTCAAGTACCAGTTAAGGGCTGATTCCAATCAGCAATTTCGGACGTACTACAACAAGCTAAATACGCTATTAAATAAAGAACAAGTAGAGATATCCTTTAACGATGAGCCGGATAAATACTTTGTTGGATCACCAAAAGGTATCACTGAAGTAGATGGCGGGGTCAATACTGTAGTTGGTGAGTTTGAGATCTACTGTACAGACCCTTGTAAATACTCAAAGGTTATAAAAGAAACGACCGGATCAATCGATGAAAACGGTGATACGGTGCTTCTTTTTACTAATGAGGGAACAGTACCAGTACCTATCAACTACGATATCGTTAACGCATCAGAAACTGGTTACCTTGGTATCGTCTCAGAGGAAGGCGCTATGGAGTTTGGAAAGATTGATGAAGCGAATGGCGTGAACTATCAGCAAAATGAAACCCTAGTTAGCTTTACAGATCTTGTTGAGTGCGAAGCAGAAGCCCTTGGGCAGACAGGCTTAGACCCGGCGCATCCAAAAGATACGACGCAAGCAACGTTTACTACTGCAACTTGGTTTGATCATAAGTTTATCTGTCTAGACCAAGGTTCAACACCACAAGACGCTGAGGCTAAGGCAATCAAGACTCTTGTATTACCACCAGACAGCAACGGCAACAAAGAAGGCTGTCAAAACTTTTACAGTTACTTTCATGTGCTCTTTTATGCTGGACTTATGGGACAGACTGGAGAAATGACAGTCAACTTTTTAACGAAAGACGGCAAACAAATCTGTGGAGTTACCTGGTATAAGACTGACGCTAGCGGCAATACGGGTCATTATGAACTGTGGGCTAATGGAAAATGCTTGAAGGTGTATACATACACGACTTCACACCTTCACTCGCAGAACCCATGGTATTGGGACTGGGGCCATTGTGATATGAGAAAAATTGGATCTAAATTACGCTTTTTTTATTGGGGTGGATATCCGGAATACGACATTCCTGAAGTTAAAGATATGAAGTGTGCTAAGGTACAGCTGTGCATTAAAAAATACAAAGGTAGAGGCGGTAAGAAGTATCTGACCTTTAACGGCATCAATGAACTTTACCTCAACAAGCTTAATGTTGATAAATGGAGAGATGTACCTAACCGTTATCCAGCTGGGTCTACAATCACCATTGATGGCGATACTACAAAAGTCTATGTTAACGGGATGCCCAAACAGGAAGATGAGATACTTGGATCTAAATATTTTAAATCTAAACCTGGAGCTAACAAGATACGAATCAAAACATCTTCGTGGACAAAGAAACAGCCGGTCGTTAAAGCGTACATTCGTGAGGCCTGGCTATGACAGACACACCAAGAATCGCAATACTAAGTGCATACGATAAAGTGTGTGCTTTTTTAGATAACGACAGTCCCGATTGTTTACGCTACTACGATGAGACATTGCATACATATCTGCAGGGATCGGCGTATACTTTCGAGTTCACGACATTTACGGATAATGATGATGCACAGTACCTTGTAGTAGGCAATAAACTTAGTTTTCGATGGAAGAACAAAGATTATTACCTAAATATCGTTACGACAGAGAAACAAGAGTATGAGCTTAAAATAACAGCCTATGGGCTTGTCTTTGAGCTATTAAATGAAGAGGTAGATGCTTATGAGGGCTCGTCGCTTTCTTTTGCACAATACATTCACGACTACGGCTTTGAACACTCGTTTACGATTGGTCTGAACGAAGTAAGTGATAAACGTATCAGCCATAAGTGGGAAGGCTCAGAGACCATCTTGGCGAGGCTATATTCTACCGCAAATGTTTTTGATGCAGAGCTAGAGTTTGTAACACAGCTAGAAAATGATTACTCGCTAAAAGACCTTACACTAAACGTCTATCGTAAGCATGACGATAATCATCAAGGTATGGGTAGAGATAGAAGGCATGAGATACTTAGATATGGCAAAGAAATCCGTGGCATTCACAAGACCAGTGATGTTACAGAGCTATATACTGGTATCCGGCCAATGGGTAAAGATGGTCTAAGACTTACTGCGCTGAACGGAAAAAAAGAGCTTGATGCGAATGGCAAAGTTGAATACATGGTATCTGGTACTAATCTATTGGCACCACAAGCACGGGATAGATTTCCATCGACGCTAATTACGGACCGTGCACCTGGCACAGATATGTATATTGTCAAGATCTGGAGCTATGATACGGACAATGTAAACGTCCTATACGGACAAGCCTTAGCAGAATTAAAGAAGTACGTGAACCCGAAAGTTGAGTATGAAATCGATGGGTATATCGAGGCTGAAATTGGTGATACCTTTACCGTTGAAGATAGCGAATACACGCCTGCTTTATATTTAGAGGCCCGAATCACAGAACAAGAGATTTGTTTTACTGATTCAGAAAAGTGCAAGACAATCTTTGACAACTTTGAAGAAAAACAATCACAGATTAGTTCGGCTCTTATTTCAGAAATGAACAAGATGATTGAATTGAAAAAAGTTTATGAAGGTTCAATCGTATCTTCAAATGGAGTTCTATTTAAGACAGATTCAGATTCAACTAAATTGACTGCATTGGTAAAGGATGATGGTGTTGATATTACATCTAAGTATTCAATAATTTGGTTTAAAGATGATGTGCAATTATCAACAAGCCAAACAATCACAATCAGTGCTTTAGACTTCACAGAAAAGGCCGTATACCGTTTTAAAGCTATGAGTGGTGAAATACTTAAGGCCACTGCAGAAGTCACTGTAATGCGACTACAAGATGGTCAGAATGGAACGAGTGCATATGTGCATATTGCCTACGCCAACAGTTCAGATGGTCGTGTTGATTTTAGTTTAACAGATTCAAATCGTAAGTTTATAGGCCAGTATGTAGATGAAAACAAATATGATTCAGAGGACCCGACAAAGTACCGATGGTCTGCTATTAAAGGAGCGGATGGTCAGTCATTTGTGAGCGCCGAAGAACAATTCTATTATTCGACTTCTCAAACCGAATTAGTCGGTGGTGAGTGGTTTGTTGGTAATGTGGTTTATCAAAGTGATAAGTTTCTCTGGAAAAGATGGAAATGTACGTATGCTAATCCTAGTGAAATCAAGTACACGAAAGCTATATTTGATAATACCTGGAATGAGATTGATGCGAAAATCGGTGAGATTCATACTCAAGTATCTCAAGCAAATGTGCAATCAAAAGAAGCAGTTGATAAAGCAACTCAAGCACAGACAGATGCAAGTAAAGCGAATGAATTAGCTAATACTGCGAATACTCAATCAAGTGAAGCTAAGCAACTAGCACAAGATGCAAATACTAGCACTGGTAACGCTCAGAAACAGATTGATGCAATTAAAGGTGATATCACTGATTCAAAGCAACAAATTCAAGATGCAGTTGATAAAGCAAATGCAAATGCAAATGAAATCAATACAGTTAAAGAAACATACGCTACAAAAGTTGATTTGACTAACGAATCAAAATCAATCCATGCAGATGTAAGTACTGAGATTGAAAAGAAAGTCGGTGAATTGTCGACTACTGTATCAGAAACTTATGCTTCGAAGAGTGATTTAACAACACTTGAAGGAAGTATGAACACGCAGTTTAAACAAACTGCAGATACAATATCAACTCAAGCTAGTTCGATTGAAAAGCTGCAGTCTGATACAACTCAAGCTCAGAAAGATATTGCTGATGCAACAAAGAAAGCAAAAGATGCTCAAACTCAAGCGTATAAAGCTTTAGGCAATGCTCAGAGTGCTAAAACTTTGGCAGACCAAGCTAAACAAAAGGCAGAGAGTGCTCAAACTAATTTAGACAGTGCTAATCAAGAATTAGCAGATGCAAAAGCTAATCTAAAATCAGTGGCGGGTCGTGTTGATGCGACTGAGGGAGAAATTACAAAAGCTCAAACCCGTTTAACAAACGCAGAAGCTGCAGTACAGAAAGCTCAATCAGATGCAACTAAGGCTCAAGGTAACGCAACTACGGCAATCAATAATGCAAAGACGGCTCAAGGAGTGGCGGATGATGCAAAAGCTAAAGCAGAACAAGCTCAGAAAGACCTTGCAGAACTAACAAACAAAGTTACTTCAAATACAACTAAAATTGAACAGAATTCAAAAGCTATTAAATTACAGGCTACATCTGTTACAGAAATTAAAGGAGTGGCAAATACTGCAAACAGTAATGCATCAAGCGCATTAAATAAAGCCAATAGTTTAACTGATCGTGCTAATAGTGGTGAGTTCGACGGACGAGGCGTGGCAAGTACAACCGTTGAATACCAAGCTTCTACATCTGGAACTACTGTACCTACTGGTACATGGTCCACTACAATTCCATCTGTTGCTCAAGGTTCATATTTATGGACTAAAACAACAACTAACTATACAAGCGGAACTCCTACTGTTGGATATTCTGTAGCAAGAATGGGTGTAAATGGTGCGAAAGGTGAAAAAGGTAATGATGGTAAAGGAATTAAGTCTACTGAAGTTACTTATCAAATATGGTCAAATGGTACTTCAACTCCAACTGGTGCATGGTCATCAACTCCTCCAAAGACTACTGCTGATAAACCATATTTATGGACGAGGACAGTAATAACTTACACTGACAATGCTCAAAGCACTTCGTATTCTGTCGGAAGTACTCCAGAAGGTATTGTTGTTGGTGGGTGTAATTTACTATTAAGTACTCAAACTTTTAAACCAAATTTCGGATTACACGGCACATCGGATACACCGATTAAAGATACAGATGGATTCTATTATGTTTCTTTACGTTGGTCGAATTATATATATCAGTTCATCGATTTAGTGTTAGGACAAACATATACAATTTCTTTTTATGCTAAATGTGATTCAAATGTACATTTAGAAATAAAAGATGATAGTGAAAATAACGTTCCACTGGCTTATGCGACTATAAATTCTAAAGATTGGAAACTTTATAATACTACTTTCGTTGTGAGGACAAAAAAAGTTACTCCTAAAGTATGTTTTTTGACACGACAAGATTCAGCAACTATATATATTAAAAAGATTAAACTCGAAAAAGGAAACAAAGCCACAGATTGGACACCAGCACCTGAAGATGTAGATAATGCTTTAGCTACTACAAATAACAATGTATCAAATTTAATCCACACAACAACTGACTTATCAGCACAGCTAAATATAACCAAACAGTCGATTCAAAGTAATGTTAGTGAAATCTCGCAGATTCAAAATAACATTGCTACGATGAAAAAAGAAACTTCAACTTCAATCGAACAAACAAACAAATCAATTTCAGCTGTTATTTCTAGCACGAATATTCTACAAGAAAAAGTCAATGGTAGTAATGAAACGATTATGAACATTAATACCAACTTTGGATTTGATGCAGAGGGTATGACAATCGGTAAATCAGACAGCCATTTTAAAACGAAAATTAGCAACGAGCGTTTCTCATTTACGGAAAACGGTAATGAAGTAGCATACTTTGCCAATAAGAAAATGTATATCACTGATGGTCAGTTCACGAATTCAATGCGTGTTGGAGACTTTGCGTTCGTCCCAAGAGCTAATGGTTCACTGGACTTTAAGAAAGTGGGGGGGGGAGTAATTAATTTGATTATGCCTAACTGCTCAGACTTTATAAATAAAAATAGTAACTATATTAAACAAACTACTATTGATGATATAACGTTCAAAATTGAATGTGTAAAGGCTATTAATAACAATACTTATGGCCTATTCAAAGATAATAAAGTCACAAATGGTCTAACTTATATTTTCGAGTTTGATTGTGTCACGAAAAATGACAATACAGTATTAAGAGCTCTTTTTGGTGGTGGTAAAGGCTCTCCTGGAGTGTGGAGTGAATACGGCAGAATGGATAATGTTACTGTGGGACATCACACATTTGAAATCGATTTAACTAAATTTAATTCAGATGCTTTCACAGGAATCATTCGAACTTATTTTGGATTATATAACCCTCCAACTGGATCTTATGCCATTGTTTCTAATGTAAAATTCTATCAGAAGGAGGTGAGCTAGTATGCCTAGCGCAAGTACAACAATATCATCACAGAATTCTTATTATGGAAGTTACATTCTTAACTTATCATGGTCTGAATCTAGTCCAAACATTGAGGCTAACACATCTAAAATCACAGCGACTGCAACATTAAGTTCTAATACCGCAGCGTTTTCATCAACCACATGTACAATGACACTGAAGTGGTATGATGGAACACACGGTTGGGTAAACATGGGGTCTTATTCGTTTACTCAAGCCGGTGACTACTATTATGGCTTCGGGTCTCCAAAAATAGAAAAATCTATAGATATAACTCATAATTCAGATGGTAATTTATCTGGTTATGTGCAAGTTGATCTAAACTGTAATTCTAATGCGTATGCACCTAACAGTAAATCTCTAGCCACTGGTAGCCAAGCATTAAGTACAATCCCACGTGCAACAGATGTGAATTTAAGTACAACTAGGCAGTATATGGGTAGCTCTGTAACTATTTCTGGTTCGCCTCACTCTAGCGGATTCTCTCATGAGATCTATTACCAATTAGGTGGTGCTGATAAAGTTTCTATCGCATCACTAGGAACTGGTAACTTTAGTCAGTCCTGGACGATTCCAACAAGTCTAGCTAATTCAGTTACGAACTCGACTTTTGCTGATATTTCAATTATCATTGACACAATCAGTAATGAATCTGTTATCGGTACGAAGTCAAAAGTGCTGACTATATTAGTACCAGATAGTTATAAGCCATCTGTATCAGTCAGTAATATATCAGAAGCTAATTCAACTGTGGCTGTTAAATTTGGCCGTAACTATTATGTACAATCTAAAACTCAGCTTAAATTTACGATAAGTGCTTCTGGAACTTACAGCTCATCTATTGTAAGTACTTCGCTCAAAATAGATGGACAAGGCTATACTTTCTCCGATTCAACTGCTACCACGAATACTATTAATTCAAGTGGCGATGTTGCATATGAAATAGTCACGACTGACTCACGTGGTCGTAGTTTTTCACATACGGGAATTGTTAGTATCCACGCGTATACAACTCCGACATTCTATGCCGCGTCCGCTAAACGTGCCAACTCAAGTTATGGTGTTGATGAATCAAATGGTGTATACGCGTTATTATTGTTTAATTATGCTATTACTCCGCTTGACTCTAAAAACAATGCAAGTTTTGTTATCCAGTATCGTAAAAAGAATGGAAGCTGGTCTGGAGTCAACAGCTGGTCTAGTTACAGTCAGAATACTATTTATCATGCAGGTAATCTTTTCTCAGACACGACTTCTGAATATGAAGTACGGTTTGGGCTAAAAGATTACTTTTTATCCGATTATATCTGGTTCTCAGTAATCGTACCTACGACTTACACACTTATCAACTTTGGTGGCAATGGCAAAGGCGTTGCTTTCTTTGGTCAAAGCTCCTGCACAACTAACTCCAGTACGGTCAATGTGATGGAAGTTTATGGTACACTGAAAGTCTCTGGCAGTGATTATGCAACTACGATTCAGAGTTTAGTTAACCGATTGAATTCGCTGGAATCATGGAAATCACAAGTATTAGCTGGAAATACAGATGTGATGATAGATGTAAACTAGGAAGGAGAGCTGTAGATGTTTAGTTTTAAATCAAAAGGAACAACTAGAAGATTCACAGAGCCTAAAGATCAATCCTTTTCTACTAGCGAAATCAACACTGGTACTACGTGGATAGATGGCTCTACGATTTATAAGAAAACGGTCAACACTGGAGCTTTAAACTCTACTGACAAAGTAACTAACCACGGCATTAGTGGCATTAAACAAGTTATCAAAATGGAAGGTTTCGCAATTGCAACATCACCCTCTGCGGGAACTATATATGTTTCTTTGCCGCGTGCACATAAAGATAATGATCATGATGGTATCAGTCTTGAAGCTTTTGGCAACAATGTTAAGGTCGCTGTTGGAACAAATAATGTTTTTTATGATTCGTATGTGACAATCTACTATACCAAAACGGGGTAGTAGAAAGACCCTCTTATAAATGGTCAAGACACAAATTTTTTACATACATACTATTAACAAAAGATTGATAGGAGATAAAAATGAAAGTATATATTAGTAGAAGTAACTTTGAATTAGTCGCAATTTCTAGTGACTATACATCAAATAACAATGAGGAAGCAGAGTTAAAAGATTCTGCTTTTTATTTTGACAAATTACCCGGATATGTCATTGAGTATGATGATGCGGGCATTTTGACTCTACATTTCTCGGAAGAAAAATATAAACAAAAACAAGAAGAAAAGAAGAAACAAGAAGAAGCTCAAAGACTAGCCGAACAAGCTGAACAAAACAAACAAGACTTGCTTAATATGTTGTCTGTTACAACTGAACCGTCTGACAAAAAAGGATGTTTGTTTAAAGTATTTAAGATTGGTGATGTTGTGGTTAAAAAAGAATACATTCCAGAAAATGATATTTTAAATGATGGAACCGATTATACTAAACCGATTACTTATAAAGAAGGAATGTCAGTGAGCACTGGTTTATGGTATACAGACGGCAATGATATTTGGGAATGCAAAAAAGACGGTGTACCAGGCAGATTTGGTGATAACGAATTTTTTGACGTTATAAAGGTTATAAAGTAGGAGGAAAATTATGGAACAATTAAAAAGTAGAACATGGTGGGAAGCAGCAGCTATTCGTGCGCTTAAAACTACTTGTCAAACAACAGTAGCGATGATTGGTACTAGTACAATGATTCAGCAAATTGATTGGAAGATCGTATTGTCTAGTGCAGTACTAGCAGGCATCTTATCAATCCTAACAAGTTTAGGAGGCCTTCCAGAAGTCAGCGAAGAAGAATAGAGTAGGTGGTTTATATGGATTTTGTAATTACAAGCCGACAAATTGTATGGATTTGTGGATTTATCGCTTCAATATGGGGGGTGGTAAAGATTATTAAAGAGTTAAAAAAGCCGAGTGATGATCTTAAAAAACTCGTTAAGCGGCATTCCGAACTCTTAGATAACGATAACCGAAGACTTCAGAAAATTGACGAATCGCATAAAATGACAATGCAATGTTTATTGGTGATGCTTAATCACGAGATCACGGGAAATGGCATCGAAAACATGAAAGAGATTCGTGATCAATTACAAGATTATCTTATTAATAAACAATAAGGACAGCTTTTAAGCTGCCCTTTATTTTTGGAGGTAACATGACAAAATATATTGACTTTTATAACATGGTGCTTGGAAAAGGCTATGATATTGACGGCTATTATGGCTGGCAATGTTGGGACGGATATGCCGAGTATTGCAATTGGCTGAAAGTACCATACGCACATTGTGGTATACATGGCTATGCGTGTGATGTCTGGGAGCAAAGACAAACAAACGGGATACTAAACTATTTTAATGAAACTGACATTATGCAGCCTGGCGATGTTGCTGTGTTTAAAAGAATCAATCCTACGCCTTTATCACATATTGCTATCTTTCACAGTGATATTGATGGGTCATATGGATGGTTTCTCGGGCAAAACCAGGGTGGAGCAGTAAAATCTGCAGCTGGCGGTAGTTGCTTTAACTTGTGTAAATTGCCCTATTCAGCAACATTTGATACAGCATTCAGGCCTAAGTCTATGGCAAATGTGGGCAATACCAGTGCAAATACTTTCGACAAAAAAGCGCTCATTGAAGAGCATGCAAAAGCAACATTTACGGTAGATAAAGTCAACGCTCGTGTAAATGGTCCAACTGGCACAGTTTGTAGACAATATAATTCCGGGCAGACCGTAGAATATCGTTATAAATGGATTGGTAGCGGTCATCGCTATATTTGCTGGTATGAAGGAAATAATCTGATTATGGTGGCTGTAAGTGCGACAGAAGACTATAATTCAGATCGTTGGGCGATCATTTCTGCAATCGAAGCTACATCGTCACCAACCACAAAACCCGAACCGGTAAAACCAAATAAAGACCTTCCAGAGAACATGAACGGATTTACAACCGTAGAAGATGGCCAGATAGAAGATCCAAGTATGTCAGATGAAATCTTTGAAGATAGTTTGGTAAAAGTGGATCTCATTTCAAAAGATTTATATCCATATAAATGCCCCTATACGATGAAAGCAAAGACAATTGTCGTGCATAATGCCGCAACACCAAATGGTACTGCACAAGCATTGAATGCTACATTGCATAGTTCTAAAGAGTATAAAAGTTGGCATTTTAGCGTAGATAACAAAGAAATTATCGAATCTTTGCCGATTAATCGAAATGCGTTTGCGACCGGTGATGGTGGATGTGGCGTAGGAAACCGCTCAGGGATCCAAATAGAAATTGCTAAAGATATGGATGGGGATTCAACGGATGACTGGAAGAGATCGAAAGAAAACGGCGCTTTGCTTGTCGCGAAATTGCTAAAAAAATATGGGTGGGGAATTGAACACGTTTCAAAACATCAAGATTATAAAATGACAGATGGGACATACAAATATTGTCCACATAAGATCCTTGATGAAGGATGGGAAGACTTTTTAAACTTGATCCAATCCGAACTGGACGCCCTAAACGAACAGAAGTCAGATGGTAACCCATCTGAAGACAAGCCGGATTCAAAGGTCGACAGCTCTGACATCAAAGAGACAAACAGCTTGTTGAAGCTCCTGATCCAGTTGCTAAAGAAGATTTTTAATATCAAATAAGGAGCTAACTATATAAAATTCAAGTATTTTTTATGAAAAAGTTTGAAAATATAA
>OIWK01003420.1_pt1 | contig 11092 bp, 6 predicted proteins | sample 1587401 | NCBI WGS metagenome assembly OIWK01 (sample SAMEA3888911, study PRJEB22519) | human gut metagenome | biome: human gut; feature: human-associated habitat; material: faeces | place: Denmark | collected 2009
GTTCGTTTCTTTGTCAACAATTATTTTTGTTTTTTTCAAAACTTTTCAAATTGTTTATTCAGAAGAAACAATTCCTTGCGACAGCTTAGTTAGAATACCACTATAAAAAGAATCTGTCAACACTTTTTTGAACTTTTTTTATTTTTTCAATTTCGTACACTCTGCGTCCTGCAGCCTCCCAATACAGCAACTGTCACATTCAGTCCCAAAATTGCAATAAATACTTTTGCTCTGATCCGCGCTTTTTCTTCATATGTACCTCCTTTAACACAATCTTTAAATTCCTATCATTTCCCGATACTCTCTCGGCGTAACTCCATAGCGTTTTTTAAATTGACGATTAAAATTTGACAGATTCATAAATCCTGCATCCTGTGAGATTGTCAATATTTTATCATCAGTCTGGCGCAATGCCTCTGCGGCCTCCGCAAGTCTCCGGTCGTTTACATAAGAAGTAAAGCTGTCTCCCGTCATCTTTTTGAACCAACGCATGAAGTGGCTGCTGCTCCAGCCACAAAATTTCGCCATGTCTGCTACTGAAAGATTCTCACTGCTTTTAACACTGATTTCCTGCAGTACTTCTTTCAACTGCTCCCTATCCGGAGAAGACACGATTTCTCTGGACGGATACATTCTTATAAGAAGAAATATGATCTGCAAAACTGCAGCTTTCACTCCTAGCTCATAAGCATTTTCTTTTGTTTCACACAATTCTTCCATCTGAATAAGACATCTTTTTAATGAATCATAATGCGCTTCCTCTGGCTTTATCTGTACCGGAGGAAACAACTTACCTGCTGCAAGCGGGACGAGAAATTCTCCTGCACAGAGATCTGCTGCTCCTTCTCCCAGAAAATCCATTTCAAAGATAATATTTTCGTATTCCATAGAATATCCTTTTATCCTATGAATTGCATGAAGGGTTCCAGGTGTTACTACAAAAATATCCCCCGGTTCTCCCTCAAAGCTTTTTGTTTCGATCTGGATCAGCCCTTTTCCCTTTTTTATATAAATCAATTCCATCTCCTTATGCCAGTGCAAAGGAACCGCCGGAAAATCCAATGGAATCGTACATGGATAAATATTAAACGGAAACAACCGGCTGCCATGCTGTTTTGTTTCCTGATATTTTGTACCACTTTCTTTTTCTTTCATCTATTTCCGCCTCTATGATAGGATAGTATCATTTCTTGCTCGCTTTTGACAAGAAACGACGGACTATCTGTGATATAACTAAAGCAACTTAAGTTAACGAAACTACAACCATTTTATATATGAAAGGAGCAACTCCCATGAGTGAATCTATGAAAACAACACTAAATGAACTTTGCCAAAAGGATATTGCAACTGCTTCCGACGCAGAACTTTATACAGCCCTTCTGAAACTTGTGCAGGAACAGAGTCAGAAACAGATAAAACCAGTAACTGGCAGAAAACTGTATTATATTTCTGCCGAATTCCTGATTGGAAAATTGCTTTCCAACAACCTGATCAACCTTGGTCTGTATGATGAAGTTCGTGAAACACTTGCCAGTATCGGAAAATCTCTTGCAGATATCGAAGAGCAGGAACCGGAACCAAGTCTTGGAAATGGTGGTCTTGGACGACTTGCTGCATGCTTCCTTGACAGTCTTGCAACTTTGGATCTTCCTGGCGATGGTGTCGGTCTTCGTTATCACTGCGGACTTTTTCATCAGAATTTCAAAAACAACATCCAGAACGAAGCTCCTGATTTCTGGCTGACTGACCAGTGTGCTGCCAAAGCTACCGATACAGTATTTCCGGTTTCGCTTGCAGGAAACACCTATTCTGCAAGACTCTACAAACTTCCTGTTACCGGCTATGAAGGCAGAACCAATATGCTGAATCTGTTTGATCTGGATTCTGTAGATGAATCTGTGATCGGTGACGGAATTTCTTTTGACAAAAAAGATATTGCCAGAAACCTTACATTATTCCTCTATCCAGACGACTCCGATGAAGACGGCCGACTGCTTCGTATCTATCAGCAGTATTTCATGGTTTCTGCCGGTGCTCAGCTTATTCTCAACGAATGTGCTGCACGTGGATGTAACTATCATGACCTTGCCGACTATGCAGCTATCCAAATCAATGATACACACCCAAGTATGGTAATCCCGGAGCTGATCCGCCTCCTTGAGAAACACGGAATCAGCTTTGATGAGGCAGTTCAGATCGTAACAGATACTTGTGCATATACCAATCATACGATTCTTGCAGAAGCTCTGGAAAAATGGCCACGTCATTATCTCGATACCGTTGTTCCTCAGCTTATGCCAATTATTGAAAAGCTGGATGACATTGCAAAAACACGTACAACTGATTCTTCACTTGCTATCATTGATCAGAATCAGGTCGTTCATATGGCACATATGGATATTCATTTTTCTCACTCCACAAACGGTGTTGCCGCACTGCATACACAGATTCTGAAAGAAAGCGAACTGGCAGGATTTTATCAGATGTATCCGAACAAATTTAATAATAAAACAAACGGCATCACCTTCCGCCGCTGGCTTCTGAAATGTAATCCGGCCCTGACTTCTGAAATTGAATCTCTGATCGGATCCGGTTTCAAAAAAGATGCTTCTGAACTGAAAAAGCTTCTGAATTATACAGACGATGCAGAAGTACTGAAAAAACTCAGTTGTATTAAAAAATCCAACAAAGAAGCACTTGCTTCCTGGTTAGAAGACAAACAGGGAATCAAATTGAACACCAATGCAATGTTTTCCATTCAGTCCAAACGACTTCATGAATACAAACGTCAGCAGCTGAACCTGCTTTTCCTGATTCATGAATACCTGGAGATCAAAGCAGGACATACTCCAGTAACTCCATTAGTAAGTATCTTCGGTGCAAAAGCAGCTCCTGCCTATATCATCGCCAAAGATATCATTCACGCTCTTCTTACCCTGTCACAGGTTATCAGTGCGGACTCTGAAGTCTCCAGATATCTGCAACTTGCATTTGTAGAAAACTACAATGTTTCTGCCGCAGAAAAAATGATTCCGGCATGTGATCTTTCTGAACAGATCAGCCTTGCTTCCAAAGAAGCATCCGGAACCGGAAACATGAAATTCATGCTGAACGGTGCACTGACTCTTGGAACCATGGATGGTGCAAATGTAGAAATTGCCGAAGCTGTCGGAAATAACAATATTTACATCTTTGGTCAGAGCAGCAAGCAGGTTATTCACCGCTATGCAGCCGGTGACTACTGTGCAAAAGACTGGTATGAAGCAGACTCGAACCTTCGTCGTGCCATCGATTTCCTTACCAGTGAAGAAATGCTGAAATATGGAGATGAAGAACATCTGAAACGACTGCAGAACGAACTGATAAATAAAGACTGGTTCCAGACTCTTCCGGATTTCAATGCATACATTGTCCGCAAAGAACAGGCAATGAGTGATTATGCTGTAAATCCGGAAGCATGGAGCCGCAGAACTCTGATCAATATTGCAGAAGCCGGATTCTTCTCCTCAGACAGAACCATCAAAGAGTACGATGACGACATCTGGCATCTCGGAAAATAATCATTCTCCTGGATTAGAGCGGCGAATCTGCTCAGTCAGCTCTTCGCCGCCCTGTTCATACCATTCCTGCACAAAAGTGTCAAAGTAAGTAATTGGTTTTACACCCATGATAATCTGAATGAAAGTGTCTTTTTCAAGCTGCTGAAGAGACTTCGGTATTTCACCGTCTGCATCATCCAGGTATCTTTTGGCTGTTGACCGGTAGTTTCCTTCTATCAACCTTCCAACTGCTGCAAGTCTGGATTCATATGCTGCCCAGTCTTCCGCCGTTTCTGATTTTCCCTGAATAAATTTTTCTGCTGCATCGTAATAAGATTTCTCAATTGCACTTAAACTTTCTTCTTTTCGCATGTCGCTCATTACACTCTGGATATCTTTTGTGATCTGAAATGTCGCCTCGTTATAATCAACATTGATAACCAGCGGTCTGGCTGTCGGTTCTACGTTAAGAGCAAAATAATCATTTACCTCATCCGCATCCTTGGCTTCATATCTGCTATAATCAAACAATACACTGATTATCTTCATTACAATTTCCGGATGCTCATATCCTTTGCGTACAACAACATATTTATTATCCTGAAAAGTATCATATACATTCTGCCAGTCTGTCGGCTGTAGATAAAATGGCTGCCAGTTTGCCTCTTTGTCTGTCTCATAAACATCCATCAGTGGATTGTTCGGTGTCCACCACAGGCCAAAAAAAGCTCCACATTTTCCATCTATCACCAGATCTCTGAGGTTATTCTGCGCACGCAATGCAAAGTTCTTATCCAACACGCCACGTTCATAGAGTTCATGAAGATAACTCAGTGCATTTTTTGTTTCTTCTGTTACGGAACCATACACGATCTTACCATTTTGATTTACCCACCTTTGTGGACTGGCTCCAAATTTATCAAAAACAGGATCTACTGAATAATTAGAGCTGGTAGTTCCCACCAGATCTGTATCACAGGCGAGTCCGATCGGGTCTTCTCCATCCTCCGTGCCCATTTTATTCTGGACAAATTTTTCTACTATGTCAAATGCATCTTCCAGTGTTTTCGGATTTTCAAGACCAAGCTTATCCATCCAGTCCTTACGCAGCCACATCAGACGCGGACCATGATCTGTAACGGTCTCCGGAATTGCCATCAGTTTTCCATTAAATCGCACAGAATCCAGAAGACCGCTTCCATAACTCTCAAACATCTCTTTGATTCTCTCTGAAGTGCAATTCTCATATACTTCGCTCGGATCTTCCACAAGATCATTATCAACCAGTTCTTTGAGTGTTTCTCTGTCCGAAACCACCAGTACATCCGGCAGCGTCTGGTCTTTTACAAGAATGTTCACAAATTCATCATATCGATCTTCCCGTTCCATGTAGACACTTTTATTCTGAATATTCAGTATTTTTCTGAGATAACGAGTGTAAGCATTGTCGTCATAGGTATTTCCATCCGGAAGATTTGAATTATTCGCACCACTCATTTGTCCTAAAGTATACGTTACAAGTTCAGGATAAGCACCATAAGGAGTCTGTGCAGCTGTTTCCCAGGTACCGGTACGGACTGTCTCTGTAGATTCCGTATTTTCTTTTGCTGCCGATGATCTTTTCTGATTCAGCTCCTGTAAATCATTGCTGCATCCGCAGACAGCTATAGCTATGATTCCTATCAGAACAACAGGCAGTTTTTTCCATTTACTCTTCATTCTCTCTGCCCTCCTTCGGAAATTTCATAATAACAGTCGTGCCTTCATCCGGTGAACTGAAAATATGAATTCCATAATTCTCTCCATAAAGAAGCCGGATACGGTCATTTACATTCTTAAGGCCATATCCTTTTGCCTGATAAGTTACCAGTGTTTCTGCTTTTTCCTGTTCCATACCAAGTCCATTATCACGGACAGTGATCTCTACATCATCCCCCTTGCCTTTAAATGACAGGAAAATTTTTTTATCACCATCCTCTTTTTCATCAAGACCGTGTTCGATCGCATTTTCGACAACCGGCTGAAGAAGAAGCTTCGGCATTTTTTCATTTTTTATTGTCGGATCAATATCCCAGTCTACCGAGAAATTATGATCATGCATCGTAAGCTGGATTTCCAGATATGCTTCCATATTCTGAATACAGTTTTCTACCGTAACTACATCTTCACCTTTGCTTAATGCGGTTCTGTAAAAAGTAGAAAGTGCCAGGGTAACCTTACTGATCTCCATCTGGTTACTTCGAATCGCCATCCAGTTCATCATCGACAGTGTGTTATATAAGAAATGTGGATTGATCTGGGCCTGAAGGGCTTTCAGTTCATATTCTTTCAACGCGATCTTATTGACATATACTTCGTCGATCAGGCGGTTAATCTCATCCATCATATTACGGAAACTGTTAACAAGAATTCCTACTTCATCTCCCGAATCACTGTTGACTGTAACTTCACGGCTTCCATGATTTACCCTGTCCATATTTTTCGTCAGTTCTTCAATTTTTCTTGTAAAAATTCTTGAAAATGCCATAGCCAGAAACAGAATGATCAGACCACAGGCCGCAATCAGTGGAATCTCTTCCAGCAGCAGTCTTCGTACAGAACCTGATATCGCATCCTGACTCTTATAAAGATAAAATACCCAGTCATTTTCTTCACTCTTAGTCTTTGTATATGCACAGGACTGGCTGATTTTCTGAATCATGGAATCCATTTTTTCAGATTTATCAAATTCCAGATTTGTCAGACCAGTTTTGTTATAAAGAACTGTACCGTTTTTGTCTGCAACAATTCCACCATTTTCCTGCGTGAGAATATTGGTCAGTGGCTGGAAGATTTTATTATAATCCAGAGAAATGCACAGAACTGCATCCAGTTTCTGATCATTATAGATCATACGTACTGCTGCAACTTCTTTACGATCCTGATCAACTTTCCACTGAATACGCACATCATTTTTCAGCCCTTCACTCCACCACTCTTCTTTCATCTTATCAAGCGGAACAAGTGTATACTCATGCTCCACCTGGATACTGTCCGCAAAAAGCTGAATTCTGTTGATCGCGTCATGATATGATTTCGGTACAGACAAAAGTGGATCCGCTATTTCTGTATATTTTTCATATGCCGTATAATTATCGATATTTTTTTCCTTAATAATTTCCTCAATATCTGGTGAATAGGTCAGATAATTGAGAAGGCTGGCATAAACCGCCGTCTGGCTGTCAATGCTTTCTCTGGTCTGTTCCATGATCGACTGCATATCTTCCAGTTCGCTGCTGCGGACCATAGTACTCAGCCTGCTGTGACTGTACCAGGCAAGTACTGTCATCGGTACCAGGCTTGTAACTACAAGAAAGATCGTCAGTTTATGACGATACTTCATATTTTTGAATATCTTACGAAGTCTGTTCATCCTCTCCGGTTCCTTTCCTGTATGATTCCGGACTGCTTCCGTAATATTCCCGGAAACTTCTGCAGAAATAAGAAACATTTGCAAAACCAACACGTTCACTGACCTGTGCCACCTTCATATTGGTGCTGCAGAGAAGTTCTTTTGCCTTCTCCATCCGGAACACACGTATATATCGGTTCAAATTCATGCCGGTCTCTTTTTTGAAGATAAAACTGAGGTATCCAGAAGACAGATAGACTTTTTCTGCCAGCATTTCAAGATTCAGATCTTCCTCATAATGCTGATAGATATAATTTTTGACTGCTGCCACTTCATTTCTAGAACTACTCATAGAACGGTCAAGAAATGCCTCGTATTCCTTGATATTATCTTCATTCACTTCGAGGATTTCCATGATATTTCTACAGTTATACAATCGTTCTATCTCATGCTCAAGACGCCGCTCTCCAGAAAACTGATTTTCCTGAAACAGTTCCTGAATGACATTCGAGAAAACAAACTTGATATACATTGCTGAATACTTTGTATTATCATGATATTTTTCTTTCAGGCATGCGAAATGCTTTCTCAGCTGATCTGTATCCTTCCGTGTGATGTCTTCTGAGATCATCTGCATGATCTGCGAATCCTGCACCTCTCCCACCGACAGTTTCAGTACATCATCTTCATTTGAGAAAACATGTTTTTCCGGATGATAAAATTTCTCTTCCATCTGCTGCTCCAGCTGCTCAAGGATTTCCGGCAGACACTCACAACCTTCAAATTTACGGCTGACTGCCAGATAAAAACTGTCTCTGTATTTTCGTTTCATAAAATTATAAAGATGATTTGCCACCAGCTGATAATCGCAATATACGTCCTGAAAAAGGAGAAGCGACTGTCTTGCATTCAAATTCAGATAAAAGCATACTCTTCTCAACTCTTTCTGAATTTCCTCTTCCAGAGTCTCTTCAGCTGTATCAAAAAAAGCGACATCGGATTCCAGCAAGATTCCACAATGCCAGCCATTCCATTTTTCCAGATCGATCATATCTTTTGCTTTTTCCAGTGTTTCTAGCTTGCCGGAGTAAAGATAATTTTGCAGAAAATACTGTTGCAGAAAATTTTTCTCTTTGATCTCACGACTTTCTTTTTTCTTTCTTTGTTCAATCACTTTCTCTGCCTTCTGAATTACTTTATGAAAATCTTCCGGATTCACCGGTTTCAGGATATACTCTGTCACACCATAGCGAATCGCTTCCTGCGCAAAAGTAAAATCACTGTATCCACTGAAAATTATGATCTGCAATGCCGGATTTTCTTCCTTGGCACGTCTTGATAATTCCAACCCGTCCATATGAGGCATTTTTATGTCAGTCAAAACAAGTTGTATGTCCTCTGACCGAATAATCTGAAGAGCCTGTTTTCCGTTCGAAGCTTCAAAAACATTTCTTTCGCCTTCTTCTCTCGAAAGCAGATATTTCAGACCTTCGCGCTCTATTTTTTCATCATCTACAATAAGAACGTTTGTCATAATTTCCCCCTGTTTTGTTTCCTATAATAATTATGATTATAGCACAAAAAGTCTCTGGAAAAAATATTCTTCCAGAGACTTCCATTCTACATAACCAGAATCAGCCTTTTACGGCACCTGCTACAACGCCTTCAATAATGTACTTCTGACAAACCAGATATACGATGATAATCGGAATGATATCGATCATAATACTTGCCATCATTGGTCCCATCTGTACATGTCCGAAGCTGCCACGGAAATACTGGACTGCCATCGGAATAGTCTTATATTTTTTAATATCAAGAACCAGTGTTGGAAGAAGGTAATCGTTCCATACCCACATCAGTTCCAGGATCGCTGTTGAAATAATTGTTGGTTTTAATATCGGAATCAAAACTTTAAAAAACACCTGTAACGGACTACATCCATCAATCAGAGCTGCTTCCTCAATCTCAAGCGGAATACCTTTTACAAATCCTGTAAACATAAATACCGCCAGTCCTGCACCAAATCCAAGATAAATAATGCAGATATTGTATGGATTATTCAATTTTAAAGTATCTGCAGTTTTTGCCAGTGTAAACATAACCATCTGGAAAGGAACTACCATACTGAACACGCAGAGATAATAAAACATCTTGGACAGTTTTCCATTTACACGAACAATATACCAGGCTGCCATTGAACAGCATAACATGATAAGAACTACAGACATTACAGAAATTACAAGACTGTACCAGAAAGATTTCAGGAAATCCATCTGAGTAACACTCGCTACAAAGTTCGCAACACCATTCCATGTTTCACTGGTTGGAAGGCTAAATACTCCAGATGTAGTGATCGCTACTTCTTTTTTCAGTGAGTTGATTAATATTAAGACGATTGGGTACATCCAAAGGATACAAACAATTGTCAGTAAGACCGTTGCAACGGAATTTCTTTTTTTATTTTCCATTACTGCTGCACCTCCTTAGATGATGTTGCACGAAGCTGGATCAATGCAATTACAACTACCAGAACAAAGAATACAACAGCTTTTGCCTGTCCAATACCCTTCCATTGAGGTCCGCTTCTTGCATAGAATGTATCATAAATATTTAACGCCAGTAACTGAGACTGTTTTCCAGGATCACCACCGGTCAGTGAGAGGTTCTGGTCGAACATCTTGAAACCATTAGTCAGAGTCAGGAATGTACAGATTGTTACAGATGGCATAATCATCGGAATTTTAATCTTAAACAGAATCTGTCTGCTTGTTGCACCATCGATCTGAGCTGCCTCGATCAGGTCAGGTGATACATTGTTCAGACCTGCAATGTAAATGATCATCATATATCCAATCTGCTGCCACATAAGCAGAATGAGCATACCGATAAAACCATTTTTTGCTGAAAGTGAAAGCAGTGGCTGTCCCCACTTGGAAAGCAGACCATTCAGCAATGTCTGCCAGATATAACCAAGTACAATACCACCGATCAGGTTCGGCATAAAGAATACCGTACGGAATGCATTTGTTCCTCTGTATCCTTTGGTCAGTGCCAGTGCGATAAAAAATGCAAGCACGTTGATCAGAATACTGGATACGAATGCAAATACAACTGTCAGCCAGAAAGAATGACTGAATGTACTATCAAGTAAAATCTTAGAATAATTTGAAAATCCAACAAATGTTACATCCTGCACTGTTGTAAATTTGCAGAATGAAAGATAGATGCCCCAGATAAAAGGCCACAGGAAACCGATTACAAATGCCGCAAAGGTTGGTAATACAAAAACCGGCCACCACTTTTTGATCGTTCTTCCTACCATGATTTTTCTCCTCTTCCCTACTGTTAACAGAAGCTTAAGTTTCTCTGTCTTTTAACTTATAGAAGGAGGCAAGAACCTCTGCCTCCTCCCATAAACAACATGTTATTTTCTATTCTGATTATTCAGAAAGAGCTTTTTCTGTAGCCCATCCATCAACGAATGCGCTAACTACTGCATCCCAGTCACCTGTGCCTGCTGCATATGCTGTAAGAGCTGTACCAAGACCATTCTTCCACTCTTCAGATGGCATTGTTGTGAAGTTCCATGATACAGGTGTAAGACCAGCTTCTGTGTACTCAGCATCCTGTTTTACAAATACGTTTGTAGGAGCAACTGCTGTTTTGAAAGGAATTGTGAATCCCATGTCTTCAGACATAGATTTTGTTCCTGCTTCAGATGTTACACACCAGTTCATGAAATCCAGAGTTGCCTGAACATCTTCTTCAGATGCATTCTTATTTACACACCAGTAGTTTTCTGTACCAGTTGCAAGTCCCTCGTTCTCATCGTCAACGCCGAAGTAGATCGGGATCATAGCAAGTTCATCATCGCTGTATGTCTTAGCGAGTTCTGCATATTCCCAGGAACCATTCTGATAAAATACTGCATCTCCATTTACAAATTCATTTCTGGAGTCATCAGCTGTTTTAGCTGAAAGTTCGCTTCCATCGCATGTAGAATCTGTAATGTACAGATCAAATACATTCTTATACTGATCAAGATATGTTCCTTTGATTGCTTCTGTATCATCGATTCCATCTGCTTTGTATTCATAGTAGATTGGAAGGTTTGCAAGATGTGTTTTGAATCTCCAGTCAGAGGATCCGTCCATACCTG
>OIWK01003421.1_pt1 | contig 11087 bp, 6 predicted proteins | sample 1587401 | NCBI WGS metagenome assembly OIWK01 (sample SAMEA3888911, study PRJEB22519) | human gut metagenome | biome: human gut; feature: human-associated habitat; material: faeces | place: Denmark | collected 2009
TGTCCAACAAGCTGGATCAGGCCAAAAGCGACCTGCCGAGCACCTGCCTGACCCCATCCATCATTGAGTACAGCCTGAACATGAACGCTTTCATGACGGTGGCTGTCAGCCGCGAAGGTGCCGACCAGTACGAGCTTTCTGAGTTTATCCAGAACACCCTTGTGCCGGAAGTGCAGCGCAAGGGCGGTGTGTCCAGCGTTTCGTCCAGCGGTCTGGTGGAAAAGCTGGTGCAGGTGCAGCTGAATCAGGACAAGATCGACGCGATCAACACCCGCCTGCTGGAACTCATCGACACCCAGCTGGCCGACGCCCGCGCCAAGCTCGACGCCGCTGAGGCACAGATCGCCGAGGGCCGCGCCGAGTATGAAAAACAGCTGAAAAACTTCGGCAACACCGTCTCCGATACGGTCATGGCAGAGATGGGTACGGAGGTGGCCGACGCCGTCACCGTCGTGCGCGACCAGGCGCAGGCTTTGCTGAACAGCGTCAACCAGCTCATCGGCGTGGTCAATGAGCCGGAGATCCAGCAGGCCCTGATCGATGTGCGGGACGGCCTGCAGCGGGTCGTGGACAAGTTCAACGAGACCGGAATGCAGGATATCGATTCTCTGATCGAGATCGTTGCGGAGCTGCGCGATATCACCGATAAGCTGACCACCGCTTTGCAGGAGTTGCAGCAGCGCCTGAACGCGCAGGGCGACACCGCCGGCACAACGGCCGGGGAGCTGGTCGATGATCTGCAGGTGCAGCAGAGCCTGAACAACATCTATAGCACGCTGGAGAGCACCATCAAGGCCATGGACGACGTGCCCGGCCTGATGGACCAGTTCACCCAGATCGTGGGCAGCTATTCCCAGCAGCAGCTGCAGGCCTATATCAAGTTCACCGAGGCCCGCGAGATGCTGAACGATTACGAGAAGCAGCTGGAAGATGCCAAGCAGCAGTATGAGGATGCCAAGCAGATGGCCATGGAGAACTCCGACGTGGCCAAGATGCTGGATATCGACACGCTGGCACAGCTGATCTATGCCCAGAACTTCTCCATGCCCGCCGGTTATGTCAAGGATTCCAGCAACAAGTCCTGGCTGCTGAAGGTCGGCGAGGAGTACGACAGCATCGAGGATATCTCCGGTGCCCTGCTGCTCCATGTGGACGGCTTTGGCGATGTCCGCCTGTCTGACGTGGCCGATGTGCAGATCATTGACAACGCGGAGGACAGCTTTACCCGCCTGAACGGCGAGCGCTCCGTGGTGCTGAAGATCTTCAAGAGCAATTCTTCCAGCGCCGGTGAAGTTTCCGGCAACTGCAAGGCTGCCTTCAAGGAGCTGGAACAGAAATACGATGGCCTGCATGTGGTCGTGTTGTCCAACCAGGGCAACTACATCAGCATCATCGTCAGCAGCATCCTGAGCAGTATGCTCATCGGTGCGGCCCTTGCCATCATCGTGCTGGCCATCTTCCTCAAGGATATCAAGCCCACGCTGGTGGTCGGCATCAGTATCCCGCTGTCGGTGTTGTTTGCCGTGGTGCTCATGTACTTCACCGGCCTGGATATGAATATTATGACGCTGGCGGGCCTGTCCCTCGGCATTGGTATGCTGGTGGATAACTCCATCGTCGTCATCGAGAACATCTACCGTCTGCGCAGCCGCGGCGTGCCCGCTGCCCGCGCGGCGGTCCAGGGCACCAAGCAGGTGGGCATGGCCATCATGGCTTCCACCCTCACCTCTGTCTGCGTGTTCCTGCCCGTCATCTTCACATCGGGTGTCATCAAGAGCCTGCTGCAGCCCATGTCCATGTGCATCGGCTACTGTCTGGCTGCTTCCCTCATCGTGGCCCTGACAGTTGCCCCGGCGGCCTCCTCTACCCTGCTGAAAAACTCCAAGCCCAAAGAGCTCAAGTGGTTCGATAAGGTGCAGGAAAAGTACGTCAAGAGCCTGGAATGGTGCTTCCAGCACCGCTGGGCACCGTTGGGCGCGGCAGTGGTGCTGCTGGTGTTCTGCGGCTGGCGCGTGATGTCCATGGGCGTTGAGATGCTGCCTACCATCACCAGCAACGAGGCCATCGTCACCCTCTCCACCGAGAAGGATCTGACCAAGGAAGAATCCTATGCTGTGGCTGAGAATGTCATTGATGCCCTGCTGGCTGTGGACAACGTGGAAGAGGTGGGCGTTACCACCGACAGCCGCGTGGCCGGAATGGATGTCGGCCAGCTGGGCCTGCCCCAGACCATCACCGACCTGCTGAAAGCCGCCAACAGCTACGGCACCTACCAGATCAACGTGATGCTGGACGAGAGCCTCTCCTCCCGGCAGATCGAACAGGCCCGCGAGGCGCTGGAGGAAGCTGTGAACGGCGTGGAGAACTGCACTGCCACCGTTGAGATCAGCGGAATGCAGGAGCTGACCAGCCAGCTGGATATGGGCCTGACCGTTCAGGTCTCCGGCAACGACATTGATACCATGACTGCCCTCTCCGAGAAGGTGGTGGATATGGTCAACGAGATGGACGGCTTTACCAATGCCACCAACGGTCTGGGCAGCGGCGATGCCACCATCAACCTGCAGATCGACCGGGATAAGGTCCGTTCCTACGGCCTGACCGTGGCGCAGGTCTACCAGCAGATCGCCGCCAAGCTGACCACCACCACCACGGCCCAGACCCCCGTTGCCATCGATGGCTCCACCATGAACGTCCAGATCAGCAACAATCTGGACCCCATGACCAAGGAAAACATGATGGATATGACCTTTACGACCTCCGTTATGGCCGCCGACGGTACCACCGAGACCGGCACCTGCACGCTGGGCGATATGGCCACCTGGGTCACCGGCTCCACCCCGGACTCCATCACCAGCAAGAACCAGACCCGCTATATCAGCGTGACGGCGGACGCAGTGGAGGGCACCAATACCACCACCGAGACCCGCGCGCTGGAAAAGAAGCTGAACGAGTTTGCCGCATCCGATGAAATGCCCGAGGGCTGCAGCTTCTATATGGGCGGCGGCTCTGAGATCAACGGCATGGTGGTGGATCAGATGGGCCAGTGGATGTTCCTGGCTCTGCCCTTCGTCTACCTTGTTATGGTGGCCCAGTTCCAGAGCCTGCTCTCCCCCTTCATCGTTCTGTTCACCATTCCGCTGGCCTTTACCGGCGGCCTGCTGGGCCTGCTGCTCACCGGCCAGCAGCTGACCATGATCTCCCTGATGGGCTTCATCGTCCTGATGGGCACGGTCGTCAACAACGGCATCGTGTTCGTGGATTACGCCAACCAGCTGCGCATCGGCGGCATGGAGCGCCGCGCGGCCCTGATCGCCACCGGCAAAACACGAATGCGCCCCATCCTGATGACCACCCTGACCACCGTTCTGGCCATGCTCCAGCTGGTGTTCAGCGGCGATATGGCCAGCCAGCTGATGAGCGGTATGGCCATCGTCATCATCTTCGGCCTGACTTACGCCACCCTGATGACCCTGTACGTTGTGCCCCTGATGTATGACATCCTCTTCAAGAAGCCGCCGCTGAACGTGGATATCGGCGATGAGAACCTTGACGACATCCCCGATGATGCCGCCGAGTATATCGCCCAGAACACCGCTCAGCCGGAGTAAGAAAACTTCCCCAAAGCACCCTTCACAGCCATGTGAGGGGTGCTTTTTTGATACTTGCAGGATAGATAAAATGATGATAAAATATAAACGTAGAAAAGTACTCTTTTTCTGAAACGAAAGGATGGCGGAAATGCGGTTCGTACAGTTGGATGAGAAGAATGAAGAACGCATGAATGCTATCCGTAAATTCACCCTGATGGATGACACCTTTATGACACAGGTGTTTTCAGGAGATAAAGAGAGCACACAGGAGCTGCTTCGCATCATCCTGAAACGAAAGGACCTGACCGTCGCAAGGTCTGCAACACAGCTTACGATCGGCAATCTGTTTGGCCGTTCTGTACGGCTGGACATTTATGCAACGGATGATGCAGGCAAGCAGTATGATATCGAAGTACAGCAGGAAGATAAGGGAGCCGCTCCGGAACGGGCGCGGCTGAACAGTGCGATGTTTGATTCCCGCCTGACGACTTCTGGTGAAAAATATTCTGACCTGCCTGAGACATATATCATATTTATTACGGCAAATGATGTTTTGGGAGATGGTCTGCCGGTTTACAATATTGAACGGACGATTCAGGAAACCGGGAAGCTGTTCCACGACCGTGCACATATCGTATATGTGAACGGTGCATATCGGGGAACGGATGAGGTCGGCGCGCTGATGCAGGATTTCCGCTGTGATGACTATCGGGATATCCGGAACCCCAAAATAAGGGCAAGAGTAAAATACTTTAAAGAAGAAACGGAAGGAGTGGCAGCTATGTGCAAGACAATGCAGGTGATCGTTGATCGGGAACGAGAAGATGCCGAGGTGGCAAAGGGAAAGCGCATTGCGCTCAATCTCTGGAAGAACGGAGAGCATGATCTGGATAAGATCGCCCAGACCACCGAACTTTCGTTAGAACAGGTGCGGGAGGCAATTACCGAACCGTGTTCTGCATAAGAAAATTTCCCCAAAGCACCCTTCACAGCCAAGTGAGGGGTGCTTTTTGTCAATCTGCTAAAAATTTTGCCGCAGCTTTGGCGCAGTCTCCAAAAATTGGGGGATTCAATAAAAAATATTGACAGGGGGGGAGATGTAAAATGAGGTCACAATGCAGAAGGTGTAGGGATATGCTTTCTGTGTGGTAAAATATCATTTTACATTGGAGGTTCTACAAATGAAAATGCTCAAGAAAATGGCCGCCCTTCTGCTGGTCGGCGTAATGGCTCTGGCACTGCTCACCGCTTGCGGCGATGACAGCGCACCTTCTTTCGCACAGAAGACTGAAGATGCAGCTTTTGGTGCTATGAAGCAGGCCACAGGTATTCAGGTAAATGATGCAGATTTGAAGAAACTCGCTGAGAGCAAGATTGATTTGATCGACACCGAGAAGGGCACTTTTGATTCTCGGAAATCCTACTCCGTTGAGGATTACAAAAAGTTCCAGCAAGATATTTCGACTGGTAAGGGTTCTATGACGATGGCATTGCCTCTGATGAAGGATGGCAAAATGCAGAATGGCATCTATGAAGTAATGGAAATTACTGCAGATAACATTGGAAGTCTGAATCAGGGTACGGATACTATGCAAGATTTGCTGGATGGAATGGCAAGTGCATATGGTGTGTCTGTCAAAATTACGAAAATTGGTGTTGCAGCTAAGACTGTAAATGGAAAGACTTACGCTGCAGTTGCAATGACTTATGAGGTTACTGCAAAGCCCCAGCAGTAATATCTAATCTGACATACAAGCCCCGGAGCGCCTACCCCTGGCCCTCCGGGGCTTTTTTTTGCCTATGGGGCAGAATTTACAAAAAATCTCTCGAAATATTGGATAGATTCCCTTAAAAAATGCCAACACAGAAGGGGAAAATTGTGATATAATCAAAACAATAAAGGATAAAACAGAGAGTGTGCTGTCCCCAAAAAATACAAAAGGAGGCGAGCCCTATGGCACAGTTTCTCTCCAAGCCCTTTGGCATGACTCCAAACGGCGAAAAGATCAATGAATACATCATCTCGAACCCCGGCGGGCTGGCGGTCAGTGTGCTGAACTACGGCTGTATCATCAAGAATATCTGGGTGCCCACCAAGAGCGGGCCGGTGGATGTGGTGCTGGGCCACGACACCTATGCCGATTACGTCAAGGACTTTGAATCGTCCGGCAGCACCTGCTGCGGCGCGTTCGTGGGCCGGTACGCCAACCGCATCGAGAATGCCGTGTTCAATGTGGGCGGCAAGACCTATCAGCTGGAAGCCAACAACGGCAAAAACCACCTGCACGGCACCTTCCCGCGCAAGCTGTATGAGGTAAAGACCTTTGGCGATACCCTGCTTCTGGAGGCGGAAAGCCCCGATGGAGAGGATGGTTTCCCGGGAAATCTGAAGATCTCGGTGCGGTATATCCTCACCGAGGACAACGCCCTGCGGATGGATTACCGTGTCTCCTCTGATGCCGACACCATCATCAACCTGACCAACCACACCTACTTCAATCTGGATGGCGGCGGCGATGTGCTGGGCCAGAAGCTGCGCATCCATGCGTCCCGCTATCTGGAGGGCAACAACGAGACCTGCCCCACCGGCAATATCCTGCCCGTGGCAGGCACGCCGATGGATTTCCGGGCGGGCAAGCCCATTGGCCGGGACATCGACACCGGCTTTTCCCAGACCACCATGGTGGGCGGCGGCTATGACCACTGCTTTGTCATCGACAGGGGCCGCGGGGCCAGCCAGAGCCTGTGCGCCTGGGCTTCCAGCGATAAGACCGGCATCAGCATGAAGGTCTATACCACCCAGCCCGGCGTGCAGCTCTACACCGGCAATTTCCTGCAGGACTGCCCTGCCCCCGGCAAGGGCGGCGTGCCGATGCAGAAATACGGCGGCTTTGCGCTGGAGACCCAGCATTTCCCCTGCAGCCCCTCCCACCCGGAGTTCCCCTCCACCGCCCTGCGGGCCGGGAAAGTGTTCCGCGCCAACACCACCCTGCGGTTCTTCACCGGCAAACAGTGCGGGAAGCTGTAAAATGCAGCCCTCTCATTCAAAGCCTGACGGCTTTGCCCGGGAGGGCTTTTTTTCTGATTTGCACAAAGCGTTCCATCACTCCATGTGCAAAACACAAAAAACGCTTGTAAATCAATGCGCGGAAAAATAAATGGAAACAAAAATCCATCCTTATAAAATTCCCGTTACTTGATTCTGCGGCCAAAACGTTGTATCCTTGTGGCAGAAGGCGGGCCTGCCCCGCGCAAGCAACTTTGGTGACGAGAAGAGAGGTACTTTTATGGCAATTTTGGTTTCCGGCGGTGCCGGTTATATCGGCAGCCACACCTGTATCGAACTGCTGAACGCTGGCTTTGACATCGTGGTGGCAGATAACTATTACAACGCTTCCCCCGTGGTGCTGGATCGGGTCAAGCAGATCACCGGCAAGGACTTCCGGTTCTATCAGGCTGATATGACAAAGCACGAGGACGTGGAGAAGATCTTCACCGAGTGCCCTGATATCGATGCCGTCATCCAGTTTGCCGCCTATAAGGCAGTGGGTGAGAGCGTTTCCAAGCCCATCGAGTACTACTACAACAACCTCAACTGCACGCTGGTCATTCTGGACGTGATGCGCCGCCACAACTGCCGCAACTTCGTGTTCAGCTCCTCCGCCACCGTCTACGGCGACCCCGCCAGCGTGCCCATCACCGAGGACTTCCCCGTGGGTGCCACCACCAACCCCTATGGCACCACCAAGGCCTTTACCGAGCGCATCCTGACCGATGTCTGCAAGGCTGACCCCACCCTGAATGTGGCCCTGCTCCGTTACTTCAACCCCATCGGTGCCCACAAGTCCGGCCTGATCGGCGAGGACCCCAACGGCATCCCCAACAACCTGATGCCCTACATCGCCAAGGTGGCCGTGGGCAAGCTGGAAAAGGTGCATGTCTTTGGCAACGACTACCCCACCCCCGACGGCACCGGCGTGCGCGATTACATCCATGTGGTTGACCTGGCCCGGGGCCATGTCTGCGCCATCAAGAAGCTGCAGACCAACTGCGGCCTGTTCATCTGCAATCTGGGCACCGGCCACGGCTACAGCGTGCTGGATGTCATCCATGCCTTTGAGAAGGCCTGCGGCAAGAAGCTCCCCTATGTGATCGATCCCCGCCGTCCCGGCGATATCGCCGAGTGCTATGCCGACCCCACCAAGGCCAAGAATGAGCTGGGCTGGGTGGCTGAGTACGGCATCGAGGAGATGTGTGCCGACAGCTGGAACTGGCAGAAGAACAACCCCGACGGCTATCACACCGTGAAGTAAACAGAACTGTTCTCAAAACGCACCTTTGAACGTAAAAATTCAGGGGTGCGTTTTCTTTTGCCCGGAAACCTGCCGGAACAGGAAAAAGATTTCTACAAAAAACAGCGGGGACAGGCGAGAATTTTTTGCCGCTTCCTGCCTTGACAATGCCTTTGAGTTAGCATATATTAAGACTGTTCACATACACTAACATTTTGTCGAAGGAAAGGCATCTGCCATGACATTAAAGGAACTGAAGATCGGCGAAAGTGCCGTGATCGATACAGTGGGCGGAACGGGAGAACTCCGCCAGCATTTTCTGGATATGGGGCTGATCCCCGGCGAGAAGGTCACGCTGGTGAAATTCGCGCCCATGGGGGACCCCATGGAGCTGCAGATCCACGGCTATGAGCTGACCCTGCGGCTGGACGATGCGGCACGGATCGAGATCACCCCGGCGGAAGCACCCGCAGCGGCCCCGGCACGGAAGGCCGGCCGGATGGTGGAGCACCCGGGCCTGGGCGAGGGCGGCCGCTACCACACCAAAAAGGGCGAACACCCGCTGCCGGATGGAACGGTGCTGACCTTTGCGCTGGCCGGAAATCAGAACTGCGGCAAAACGACCCTGTTCAACCAGCTCACCGGCTCCAACCAGCATGTGGGCAACTTTCCGGGCGTGACGGTGGACCGCAAGAGCGGTGCCATCCGGGAGCACCCCGATACCGAAGTCACCGACCTGCCCGGCATCTACTCCATGTCGCCCTATTCCAGCGAGGAGATCGTGACCCGGCAGTTCATCATTGGCGAAAAGCCCACGGGCATCATCAATATCGTGGATGCCACCAACATCGAGCGCAACCTGTACTTAACGATGCAGCTGATGGAGCTGGACACCCCCATGGTGCTGGCACTGAATATGATGGATGAGGTGCGCGGCAACGGCGGCACCATCAACATCAACGAGATGGAAGCAATGCTGGGCATCCCGGTGGTCCCCATTTCCGCCGCCAAGAACGAGGGCGTGGATGAGCTGGTGGATCACGCCATCCATGTGGCAAAGTATCAGGAGCGTCCGGGCCGGATGGACTTCTGCGGCGAGGATGACCACGGCGGTGCGGTTCACCGCTGCATCCACGGCATCATCCACCTCATCGAGGACCACGCCCGGGCGGCGGGGATCCCGGTGCGCTTTGCCGCCACAAAGCTGGTGGAAGGCGACCCCCGCATTGAGGAGGCCCTGAAGCTGGATCAGAACGAAAAAGAGATGATCGAGCATATCATCCTGCAGATGGAGCAGGAGCGCGGCCTGGACCGCGCCGCCGCCATTGCAGACATGCGGTTCCACTTTATCCATCAGCTGGTGAATCAGACCGTGGTAAAGCCCCACCAGAGCAAGGAGCAGCTGCGCAGCGCAAGGATCGACCGCTTCCTCACCGGAAAATATACGGCGATCCCGGCGTTCGTGGGCATCATGGCGCTGGTGTTTTATCTGACCTTCGGCGTGATCGGCGCGGGGCTGCAAAGCCTGCTGGAACTGGGCATTGAGAACCTGACGATCCTTGTGGACGATGCCCTGACGGCGTGGAACGTCAACGATGCAGTGCATTCGCTGGTGATCGACGGCATCTTTACCGGTGTGGGCAGTGTGCTGAGCTTCCTGCCCATCATCGTGACCCTGTTCTTCTTCCTCTCTCTGCTGGAGGATACCGGATACATGGCCCGCGTGGCATTCGTGATGGATAAGCTTCTCCGCCGCATCGGCCTCTCGGGGCGCAGCATCGTGCCGATGCTCATCGGCTTCGGCTGCTCCGTTCCGGCGGTCATGGCCACCCGGACCCTGTCCAGCGAACGGGACCGGAGGATGACCATCCTGCTGACACCCTTTATGAGCTGCTCCGCAAAGATTCCCATTTATGCGGTCTTTGCAGCAGCATTTTTCCCGCAGCGTGCGGCACTGGTGATGATTGGCTTGTATGCCGCAGGGATGCTTGTCGGAATTCTGATGGCATTGCTGATTGGCAAAACCGTTTTCAGAGGGAATCCTGTTCCCTTCGTTATGGAGCTGCCGAATTATCGCTTCCCTTCCGCAAAAAGCGTGTTCCTTCTCATGTGGGATAAGGCGAAGGATTTCCTGCAAAGGGCGTTTACGATTATCTTTGTGGCAACCGTGTTAATCTGGTTCCTGCAAAGCTTTGACAGCCGTCTGAATGTGGTGGCGGATAGTGCAGATAGCCTGCTTGCCATGATGGGGCATTGGCTGGCACCCATTTTTGCACCACTTGGCTTTGATGATTGGCGGATTCCCACAGCACTCATTACAGGCTTTTCCGCAAAGGAGGCAGTGGTCAGCACCTTGGGCGTTCTGACGGGAACCTCTATGGAGACCTTGGGAACGGCATTGACAGGATTGTTTACGCCGCTTTCTGCGATCAGCTTTCTTGTTTTTACCTTATTATATACCCCCTGCATGGCGGCGATTGCGGCAGTAAAGAGAGAGCTGGGCAGTGGCGTGTTGGCAGGCTGCGTCGTGGTGCTGCAGTGCGTGGTTGCGTGGGCAGCTGCCTTTTTGGTATATCAGGGCTTAAGCCTGTTGTTCTGAGGAGGAAGGCGCATGGGAATTTTGGATTACCTCATTCTTGCAGGAATTGCAGTCGGCATCCTTGCGGCAGTGCGGCATTTGAAAAGGAATTCGGGCTGTGGCGGCTGCGGTGGAGATTGTAGCCACTGTGAGAAGAAAAAATAGAAAAATTTTTGGCGAAATTTTCTTTTCAGAGGATTTCTATGGGATAAGTGCAAGAGGAAAAGAAGGGTATTTTTCTTTCCTCTGTGCACTTCTTTTTTTTACGGAAAAGCAGGCGGAAAAAATTTGCAATTTTTCACAAATAAACATTTTTTCTCAATAAGAAGGGGTTGACAGAGAAAATTAGTCATGGTAAACTCTAATTAAATTAGTTATAACTAACAAAAGAAGGAGAGGATCCAATGAACCTGACACATGTGCAAGAAGGCACAGAACATATCGTCAAGGCGATTGTGACAGATGATGAAGAAATGGATGCATTTCTTTTTTCTTTGGGCTGCTATGCAGGCGAACCTATTACAGTTGTAAGGCGTGTAAAGGGCGGCTGTGTGGTATCCATCAAGGATGGTCGCTATAATATCGACAATCATCTGGCAGAGGCCATTGAGGTAGAGTGAAAGA
>OIWK01003433.1_pt1 | contig 11036 bp, 10 predicted proteins | sample 1587401 | NCBI WGS metagenome assembly OIWK01 (sample SAMEA3888911, study PRJEB22519) | human gut metagenome | biome: human gut; feature: human-associated habitat; material: faeces | place: Denmark | collected 2009
GGCTTGTATAGGTAGAAAGTGATTACCTTTTAAGTCTGATCTTAGGTGAAGCCCTTTTTCACGAATGGCTTCCAGATGCTTGCCACGGGCAATGCATGTTACGTCTTTTCCTGCTAAAGCAAGGAAACCGGCGATGCTTCCTCCAACGCCGCCGGTTCCCACGATTAAATATTTTTCCATGTTAGTTGTATTTTGTTTTAGGAAACAAAACACTGACTTATCGGTCTGCCATCAGTTTTGCTGGTTTCCTGATGTTTTTTCATGCATTGCATGACAAGTCTTTTGCGTTTTGATTTACCTTATACATTGAAACGGAAGTGCATGATGTCACCGTCCTGTACTACGTATTCTTTACCTTCCACGCCCATTTTTCCAGCCTCTTTCACGGCGGCTTCCGAACCATATTTAATGTAGTCTTCGTACTTGATTACCTCGGCACGGATAAATCCTTTCTCGAAATCGGTGTGGATGACTCCTGCACATTGGGGGGCTTTCCATCCTTTACGATAGGTCCAGGCTTTTACTTCCATTTCTCCGGCGGTGATGAAGGTTTCCAGTTCCAGCAGGTGATAAGCCGATTTGATCAGACGGTTTACACCTGATTCTTTCAGACCGACTTCCTGAAGGAACATCTGGCGGTCTTCATAGGTTTCAAGTTCTGCGATATCGGCTTCGGTTTTGGCGGCTACGACCAGAATTTCTGCATTTTCTTCTTTTACGGCTTCGCGTACTTGTTCTACATATTTATTGCCGGTAGCAGCACTTGCTTCGTCCACGTTGCATACGTACATCACTGGTTTGCTGGTCAGCAAGAACAGTTCTTTTGCGATTTTTTGTTCGTCTTTGCTGTCAAATTGTACGGTACGCGCAGATTTGCCTTGTTCCAATGCGTCTTTATATTTAACAAGGATGTCGTACATTTGTTTTGCTTGTTTGTCACCGCCCGTCTGTGCCTGTTTTTGTACTTTTTGAATACGGCTTTCAATGGTTTCCAAATCTTTCAGCTGGAGTTCGGTGTCAATGATTTCTTTGTCACGTACCGGATCTACACTACCGTCTACATGAGTTACATTTTCATCGTCAAAACAACGGAGTACGTGCAGGATAGCATCTGTTTCACGGATATTTGCCAGAAACTTGTTTCCCAGCCCTTCACCTTTGCTAGCCCCTTTTACAAGTCCTGCAATGTCAACAATTTCTACAGTAGTGGGAACGATACGTCCCGGATGAACCAGTTCGGCAAGTTTGGTCAGGCGTTCATCAGGAACGGTGATGACACCTACATTCGGTTCGATGGTACAGAAAGGGAAGTTGGCTGCTTGAGCCTTTGCATTCGATAAACAATTAAAAAGTGTCGACTTTCCTACGTTTGGAAGACCGACAATACCACATTGTAAAGCCATTATCTATTTGTTTTTTTGATTATTATCTATCTATTTGTTTGCAAAGATAACCATTCTTTTTGTATCAGACTTCATATTGAAGTCAGATTTGGCTTTTTTATATGCGAAAAGGGGGGGCTTGTTACGAAACAGAAAGGGCAACCGTCACGGCTGCCCTTTCGTCGAGTTTTTATGAAAAGTGTTAGATTGTTAGAATAGATTTATTTGTCCATAGTTACGGTCATTTCGGGTACTAATATATATTCTTTCTTTTTAGAGTTCCATTTGTAATATTCAGTAGTCATACTTTTATTGCCATAAGTATAACGAATGCAGAGGTTATTTTCCCAGCGGTTTTTGTTACTGTTCCATTTTTGCGCCTCGTCCTCAGTACGTTGGTTGTTGGCGTCATACTTGTAATTGTGCTTCATATAATTAGTAAGCATGGTGCCTTCCATTTTAAAAATCGTTTCCGAAACAACTACTCCATTTACTTCTTCTGCATTGTAAATCAGGTTGTCACCCGGATTTCCTGCAAAAACTGTAAGGTTAGCAATAAATAAAATTGCTACAACGAGCATTCCTTTCAAAAAATTGATCTTCTTCATGATATTGATATATTAGATTGTTACTTTCATATTGTTTTTAAAAGCGGTGCAAATGTACGAAAGAAAATTGAATATCCTAACATTTCTGCTAGAAAATGATGATATTTTTGCAAAATGTCACTGATTAAACAAATATTAAGAATTGTATAATGGCTATTTGTTATAATTGTCTTGTCTTTGTGTTTTCCACTTATGTCTGGGATGGCAAATGAAAAGCTCAATGGATTGGAAAATACCATTGAGCTTTTATGATATAAATACTTTACATATAGTACTATCTATCTTGCTAATAGTTGGTTTATGTATGCTTTAATGCGCTTCAAGCCAGTTGCTTCCCCAACCGCAGTCTGCGCGTAAAGGTACTTGCATACGGTAGGCATTTTCCATCTCTTCAATCACAATCTTCTGTACTTTTTCCTTTTCTTCGGGTAGAACGCTGAAATTTAACTCATCATGTACCTGAAGTATCATTTTGGACTTTATACTTTCAGATTGAAAGCGCTGGTATATGCGTACCATAGCTACCTTGATAATATCGGCTGCACTTCCTTGGATAGGAGCATTGATGGCATTCCGTTCGGCATATCCGCGCACAACCGAATTTCTGGAATTGATATCCGGAAGATATCGTTTACGGCCGAATATGGTTTCAATATATCCTTGTCCGCGGGCAAGGTCAATGCTTTTGTCCATATATTCCTTTATTTGGGGATAAGTTTCGAAGTAGCCGTCTATTAGTTCTTTTGCCTCTTTGCGGTCTACATTCATACGTTCTGCCAGTCCGAATACGCTGATGCCGTAGATGATACCGAAATTAGCTGTTTTTGCTTTACTGCGTTGTTCGCGGGTAACTTTGTCTATACTTATCTTATATACTTTTGCTGCGGTGGCGGCATGAATGTCATCTCCTTCCTTGAAAGCCTCTATCATATTGGCATCTCCGCTAAGGTGTGCCATAATGCGTAGCTCAATCTGTGAATAGTCGGCGGAGAAAAATTCGCAGCCATCATCGGGGATGAAAGCCTTACGGATTTCCTTGCCGTCTTCGTTGCGGATAGGGATGTTCTGAAGGTTCGGGTTGCTGGAACTGAGCCGGCCGGTAGCAGTGACCGTTTGATTGAACGAAGTATGAATTTTACCTGTTTCTTTATTAATCAATAGGGGCAGAGCATCAATATAAGTACCGAGAAGCTTCTTCAGACCGCGGTGTTCCAATATCTTGCCTACTATTTCGTGTTTTCCTCGCAGACTTTCCAATACTTCTTCACTGGTGACATATTGTCCGGTTTTGGTTTTCTTGGCCTTCTCCACGATGCGCAGTTTGTCAAAAAGCACTTCACCTACCTGTTTGGGTGAAGCTATGTTGAAATCCGTACCTGCCAGTTGGTGCACTTCTTCTTCTATTTGGTTCATGCGGGCGGTGAAATGTTCCGAGGTCTGTTTTAAGGCTTCAGTGTCTACACGTACACCGTTGCGTTCCATATAAGTAAGTACGGGTACCAGGGGCATTTCTATTTCGTAGAAGAGTTTTTCCGCATCGTTGGTTTTCAATTCCTGTTCCAAGATGTTTTTCAATTTCAGTGTGACATCAGCATCCTCGCATGCGTACTTATAGATAGCTTCGGGGGAGAGGTCGCGCATATTCTTTTGACCTTTGCCTTTAGGACCAATCAGTTCTTCGATGTGGATAGTCTGATAATGCAGGTAGATTTCGGCAAGGTAGTCCATGTTGTGACGCAATTCCGGTTGTAGTACATAATGTGCCACCATGGTATCGAACAGGGGACCGCGCACTTCGGTTCCGTAGTTGCCCAGTACCAGCATATCGTATTTTATATTTTGCCCTACTTTCAATACTCCTTCTTTTTCGAAAGCCAGCCGGAACTCATTAACTATTTTTTGCGCTTCAGCCCGATCGGCAGGGACAGGAACATAAAATGCTTGATTTTCGGCATAGCTGAAGCTCATTCCCACGAGTTCTGCGGTGATGGGATCGGTTCCTGTTGTTTCTGTGTCTAGACTGAAAATTTCTTTTGTAAGTAAGTTTTGTAATAATTCAGTTCTTTTCTCTTCTGTATCAACGAGTTGATAGTCGTATTTTAAATTATCTAAACATGCTAGATTCGAATATTTCTCACTTTCCGTCCCTCCGTCGGTAAATTCTGCAAAGAGATTGCCTTGAGGAGAAGACGGGGAAGCGGGTGATTCACCGTTCGAAGCTGGTTCGCCGAAAAGGGAGAGTTGTCCCGAACCGTTCGGCGTATTTCCCTGCCGGGCGCTTCCTCCCAGTGTACGGTTTCGTCCTTGCGGGTCGTTTCCGGTCGCATCGGGGTATGTTCCGGCGAAGGCGGATTTCTTGTTTCGGTTGAAAACGCGGTCGATGAGGGTACGGAACTCCATCTCTTCAAAAATCTTCCGTAGTTCCTCTTCATTCGGTTCTTCTCTTTTCAGTTCGTCCATGTTCAAAGCGATGGGGACATCAATCTTGATAGTTGCCAGAAACTTGGAGAACTCAATCATTTTCCGGTTAGTTTCCACTTTGGTCTTCAAGGCTCCTTTCAGTTCGGCAGAGTGGGAGAGGAGGTTCTCGATGCTGCCATATTGCGCGATTAACTTTTGTGCTGTTTTCTCGCCCACGCCCGGACAACCGGGAATGTTGTCGGAACTATCGCCCATCAGTCCCAGCATATCAATGACTTGTGCGGGTGACTGGATATCGAACTTTGCCTTTACCTCTTCTATTCCCATCACTTCAAAACCGCCTGTATGCTTGGGACGGTACATGAAAACATTTCCGCCCACCAGTTGGCCATAGTCTTTGTCCGGTGTCATCATATAAGTAGTGATCCCCCGTTTGCCGGCTTCGGTGGCCAGTGTACCGATCACGTCGTCGGCCTCGTATCCCGGTACTTCCAGAATAGGAATACGGTAGGCCCGTATAATATCCTTTATAATGGGTACGGACAAACGGATTACTTCGGGTGTTTCTTCACGTTGTGCCTTATACTGTTCATAGGCTTCGTGCCGGAAGGTGGGACCGGCGGGATCAAATGCCACACCGATGTGCGTAGGATTTTCTTTCTTCAAGACCTCTTCCAGTGTATTGACAAATCCCAGTACGGCTGAAGTGTTGAAACCCTTGGAGTTAATACGCGGGCTTTTGATGAAAGCGTAATACGCACGGTATATTAATGCATAAGCATCTAATAGAAAAAGTTTGTCCATTCTTAAAAATCTTTAGTTTTTTCATTGTAAAAGTACAAAAAAATACCGTATTCCGTCTTTTATTACTACTTTTGTGCACAAATTAACCTGCATGGACAAATTACAGCAAATCAAATTGCCTATTGACAAGGAGTTTGAGGAATTTAGAAGGTTGTTTGACTCTTCGCTCCAAAGTTCCAATTCTTTACTTAGTGAGGTGTTATCCTATATTAAGCAGAGAAATGGCAAGATGATGCGTCCCATATTGGCGTTGTTGATTGCTAAATTATTCGGTGAAATCAATGATTCTACGCTTCATGCGGCTCTTTCATTGGAGTTGCTCCATACGGCCAGCCTGGTGCACGATGATGTGGTGGATGAGAGTGACAAGCGCCGTGGGCAGTCTTCGGTAAATGCTATCTATAATAATAAGGTGTCGGTTCTGGTAGGCGACTATATGCTGGCAACCAGCCTGAAGCATTCTGCCATGACCCGCGAGATTACAATTGTAGATTTGGTGGCTTGTTTGGGACAGAACTTATCTGAAGGCGAGATTATTCAATTGGCGAATATTAATGCTTCTGAGTTCTCGGAAGAAGTGTATTATGATGTCATTCGTAAAAAGACGGCTGCATTGTTTACTGCCAGTGCGGAAGCGGGGGCTATTTCGGTGCATGCATCCGATGAAATGGTGAAAAATGCTCGTCTGTTTGGCGAAATGATTGGTATTGCTTTCCAGATAAAGGATGATATTTTCGACTATTATTCTTCTGATGAGATAGGTAAACCTACCGGGAACGATATGCGTGAAGGGAAGCTGACATTGCCGGCTTTGTATGTGTTGAATATGTTTGATGATGAGGAGATGCGGAAACTGGCGCTACGCATCCGGGCATTAGACGCTTCGGATGAAGATATTGCCCGTTTCATCGAATATACTAAGGTGAAGGGAGGGATAGAGTATGCCAGGCAGGCAATGGTGGATTATCGTAATAAAGCGTTGGCTTTACTTCCACAATCAGCCGGTCAAGCTGTAAAAGATGCTTTGACTGCTTATATTGATTATGTGATTGAAAGAGATAAATAGTACGATTGTTGAAGATATGTACTTCAAAAAGTTCGGGCGTAGTCCTTTATACAATAAGGATCACGCCCGAACTTTTTGAGGTACGCCTTTCTTTGGTAGAAGGTTTACCTTTAAAATAACCGGAATAGATAAGGCTCATTCCGGTCACTTTAAATGTGGTTGTTATTTAAATAGTGAAACAGTTCTTTGTTTAGAAGAACTTGGTTTCTTGACCTACAATTTCTGAGAGAAGCAGATTGGCCAGGCGGCTTGTTCCTAAGCGGAATAACTCGTTTGTCAGCCATTCTTCACCTAACACTTCTTTTACAATGGTATAGTAAACCAAAGCATCGTGTACGGTATTAATTCCTCCGGCGGGTTTGAATCCTACTTTGCGGCCTGTTGTCATATAGTATTCTTTGATAGCCTCGCACATCACCAAGGCAGCTTCAGGAGTAGCGGCGGGGGTTTCCTTTCCGGTAGAGGTTTTGATGAAATCGGCTCCGGAATACATCGATAGAATAGACGCTTTTTTGATGTTGGATGCGCTTCCCAGTGCTCCGGTTTCCAAGATCACTTTCAGGTGATGCTCACCACATACAGCTTTTAATTCTTCTATTTCATCACACATTCCTTCGTAATCCCCACTCAGGAACTTGCCTACCGGGATAACGATATCTATCTCATCGGCTCCGGTATGGAGAGCCATGGCTGTTTCGGCTACCTTTACTTCGGTAAAGGTTTGCGAGGAGGGGAAACCGCCCGATACACAGGCTATGTTTACATGATCTGCTTCCAAGGTGTCGTTGACTACTTCTGCCATATTAGGATATACACAGATTGCGGCTACATTGTCCAGATCGGGGTACTTGTCAACAAATTCATTTACTTTTCCGGTGAATTTCATTACACTTTCATCTGAATCAGTACACTTTAAAGTGGTTAGGTCAATGCAATGGAACAGGAATTTCTTTACATCCGGTGTATTGTTTTCTGCTACATGTTTTTCGATGAGTAGGGCAGTTTTCGCTTTTACATCCTCATCGTGCAAACGGATGTTATACTTGGCAAGTGCTTCTTCGTACTTGCTGTGCTCAGGTCCATGATCGTGGTCATGACGATGTTCATGTCCACCTTCGAATTCGTGATTATGTTCCATAATTCTTTATAATTTGGGATTGTTTTTATGTCTGTCTTTATCTCTATTTGTTTTCTTCTCCAAGTTTTGACGGAAGGCTTCGGTCAGGTTTACTCCGGTCTGGTTGGCCAGACAGATAAGGACCCACAGTACATCTGCCATTTCATCGGCAAGGTTGTCTTTCTCTCCTTGCTTGAAAGACTGATCTCCGTATTTGCGTGCCATCACACGTGCCAGTTCGCCTACTTCCTCGGTCAGAACGACCATATTGGTCAGTTCGCTGAAGTAACGTACACCATACGTTTTAATCCAGCGGTCCACTTCTTTTTGTGCTTCTTCCAGTGTCATTATTCCTTGTTTTTGGTGTCCATACATATAGTAACAGGACCGTTGTTCAGAAGTTCAACTTTCATGTCTGCTCCGAATTCTCCGGTTCCTACTTCTTTGCCCAGACCGATGCTCAGTTCTTGGCAGAAATAATTGTAGAGGGGGATGGCTACATCGTGCTTTGCAGCACGGATATAGGAGGGACGGTTGCCTTTTTTTGTAGATGCGTGTAGTGTGAATTGGCTGATCACCAATATGTTGCCTCCTACCTCTAGGATAGATTTATTCATGACTCCATTTTCATCGTCGAAGACTCTCAATCCTATTATTTTTTTGCATAACCAGTCGGCATCTTCTTGTGTATCAGCTTCTTCAATGCCAACCAATATCATGAATCCTTCTTTTATCGCCGATTTGCATACGCCTTCTATGGTAACAGAGGCGTGGCTTACTCGTTGAATAACTACTCTCATATTTATATTCTTTAATTTCTTGTTAGAAAAATTCTAGTTGTTTATCGGTAATGTTTCCGCTTCTACAATGGACAATATGTTGCCGGCTTCTTGCCTGGACCGATACGAGGCAGAGCATGTCCCTGTAGTAGATGTATGCAAAGGTAGGAAATCCCTTTTATTCTGTGAGATTTTCTTTGATATTTTTAGCGGCTGCTTCACCTACCACGGCTGCAATCTCTTCCAGTGAGGCTTGCCTGATGCGGCTGACGCTTTTGAATGTTTTCAGCAGGGCGGTCTTTCTTTTTTCGCCTATTCCCTTGATATTGTCCAAAGCGGACGCCACCTGACTCTTGCTTCGTTTGTCCCGGTGGAAGGTGATGGCGAAGCGGTGTACCTCGTTCTGTATGTTTTCCAACAGATGGAACAAGGGAGTGCTTTGCTTCACACCGATGGTCAGCGGAGGGAATCCGTATAACAATTCCGAGGTACGGTGCTTGCGGTCTTTGGCCAGTCCGGCTATGGGGATATCCAGATGAAGTTCGTCCTCTATCACTTCTCTCACCACTTCCATTTGCCCCTTTCCACCGTCGGTAATGATGAGGTCGGGCAGGGGGGAACCTTCCTCTATGGCACGGCTATACCGGCGGCGTACCACCTCTTTCATCGAGGCGTAATCGTCGGGTCCGGTCACAGTCTTGATGATGTATTTCCGGTACTCCTTCTTGCTTGGTTTCGCCTTTTTGAAAACGACGCAGGCGGCCACCGCGTCCGAGCCTTGAATATTGGAATTATCGAAACATTCGATGTGGTTCGGTAGTTTTTTCATGTGCAGCTGCTCCTGGATTTCTTTCATCAGACGGACGCTTCTTTGTTCAGGATTCAACTTTTCCGCCTGTTTCAAGCGGTCCACTTTATACTGTTTCACGTTCATTACGGAAAGATCCAGCAAATGCTTCTTTTCTCCTCGTTGGGGAACGGTAAAGGATACATTGTTCATCTCCATATCCAGTTCAAAAGGTACGATGATTTCGCGGGAAGTGCTCTTATATCGTTCACGCATCTCAATAATGCCCAATTGTAGAAGTTCTTCTTTCGTTTCGTTCAGACGTTTCTTGTATTCGAAGGTGAAGGCTTGGTTGATGCATCCGTTTGTGATATGCAGATAGTTGATATAGGCTGAATTTTCTTCCATTTCAATGGAGAACACATCCACATTATGAATGATGGAATTAACGACTTCGCTCTTGGAACGATAGTTTTCTATCAAGTCATATTTCTCTTTTATTTTCTGTGCTTCCTCAAATTTCATTTCGGCAGCAAGCGCTTGCATCTCTTCCATCAGCAGGTCACTTACAATCTGGGTATCTCCTTTCAGAATATTTTTGATTTCACCGATATTCTTCATGTATTCCTCGTGTGACTGCTGCCCGATGCAGGGCCCTTTGCAGTTCTTTATGTGATATTCCAGACATACGTTGAACTTGCCGGCGCGAATGTTTTCGGGACTTAGATTGAGTTTGCAGGTACGGATGGGGTAGAGCTTTTTGATCAAGTCCATCACGGCAAGCATGGAGGGCATGTGACTGTACGGACCATAATAAGAGGACCCGTTGCGGATGACTTGCCGGGTTTTGAAGATACGTGGGAAATATTCGTTGCTTACACAAATAGAGGGGTAAGTCTTGTCATCTTTCAGCAATACATTGTAACGTGGCTTGTATTTCTTTATCAGGTTGTTTTCGAGTAAAAGAGCGTCTTCTTCTGTTTTTACCACGATATAACGGATATCTGCAATTTTGCTGACCAGCAATCGTGTCTTGCCGTTGGGGTGTTCTCTATTAAAATAAGAAGAGACTCTGCGCTTCAGGTTTTTTGCCTTTCCAACGTAGATAATGGTTCCTTCGGAGTTCAAGTATTGGTAAATGCCGGGGCTGTCGGGCAGGTTTAGTACAATTCCTTTCAGATAATCATTGGTTGTAATCTCTTCTTTTTCCATACATGCTTATTGAATATTGCCGGTTGGCAGAACTGTTTCTTGAGTTGATGTTGCAACCGCAACATCCTATATCTTTCGGTTGTAACATTATATATCTTCAAGCTGTAACATTATATATCTTACAGCCTGAAGATATATATCTTTCGGTTTCATCGTCCATCTCATTCCATAGATCTCTTTTTATTGTGAACGATGATGGGGCCCGTTTTGATGGACATGTTGTGTGACACTATAAAGTAAGCAGTGTATCCACCGTGATATCTTCGGGGAATGCCTTTCTGCCGTTCAGACCTCCCAGTTCGATAATGAAATTGATGTAGACGTGTGCCGGATTAAACTTCTTCACCAAGTTGTAGGCCGCTTTCATGGAACCGCCTGTGGCAAGCAGGTCGTCATGAATGAGGACCACGTCTTTTTCGTCAATGGCATCTTTATGTATTTCTATCGTATCCTTACCGTATTCTTTCATATAACTTTCCTGTAAGGTCTCGGCCGGAAGTTTTCCGGGTTTCCGGCACATAACGAAACCGGCGCCCAGTTTCACGGCAAGGGCAGCACCGAGGACGAAACCGCGCGACTCTATGCCGACCACCTTTGTGATGCCTTTGTCCTTGTACATCTCATAGAGTTCGTCGCTCATTGTCTTCACGCATTCATAGTTTTTGAAGAGCGTGGATACGTCGCGGAAGTTGATTCCTTTCTTTGGCCAATCGGGTATGCAACGCAGATTGTCCACTAATAGTTTGTTGTTCATTGTCAGTTGCTTGTATTATGTTCGTTCTTTCAATTGTTTCATGTGAAACGTTCTTGCTGTCCTTTCCTTGCGGAACGGCTTCCTGCGCCTTCCGGCGGAGTGGGGA